>Ga0116227_10002918_pt1 | contig 38460 bp, 32 predicted proteins | sample S1TSphgellanicum_FD_89693 | JGI IMG/M metagenome (GOLD analysis project Ga0116227, IMG submission 89693) | Host-associated microbial communities from peat moss isolated from Minnesota, USA - S1T2_Fb - Sphagnum magellanicum MG | ecosystem: Host-associated > Plants > Peat moss > Unclassified...
CTCAGCTCAAGTCTGGAAGCTACCCGAAGCAGATGGTGGAGAACGCGCTGCTGCTCCCCAAGAAGTGCGGCCGTACCAACCTCGCCGGCTTTCGATGCGGCGGTAAGTGAAATTTCTGTTCTTGTGCATGAATCTAGCAAATAACTGCTGGTACTAGAATGCATCATCATTTGGCTTGAAAGTCTTTAGAGATCAACTGCATTCGAGTTCTCAATTTCTCGATTTTTTCGGCATCATGTCGTCGATGACCCATGGAACTGGCTTCGCTAAAGCAGTTTACTGCAGTGTTTGATTTGAGATCTTGTTTCCGTGTGCAGCGTACACCGTTCCGCATTGAGCAGAATCCGAATGCATCTCAGAATAAAATCACTGCTCAAGAGCAGCAGTGAAACAACGGTCCGGCAGCAAGAAAGCAAGCAAGCCAAAAAAAAAAAAAACCTTGCTTCAAGCGATTGTTGCAAGCGATGTAGTCATAAGAGATTCACATCTTCTGACAGCATATTAGCAGCCAAGAGCTGTACTATGCTCGTCCTTCCAGGAATGTCATTTTGTCGTCGATCTCGACGATCTTGATCTAATAAGCTCAGACGGCTTTTATCTCCTCATGAAACTGTGCATCCATGACAAGCTGCAGGAACTCGTGTACTACACGCTTCACTTGTTGAATGTCATGTGTGGATGCTTGGTTGTTTGCACATGTTTGTTGTGTTACACGAGCAGCTTTGTTGGATCATCTGTGTGCCTGTTACAAGGAACTTCTGTGCAATATTATGAAAACTAGTTGGATTTGTATGCTCGCAAGAGGACCATGTATAGAAGTACTACTTCTTAATATCACTACTGATTCCGGAGTCTCAGAGAATTGCTGAACTGCCAACTGGTCAACAAAGAAACATTGAGTAGTGACTATGTACGCACATCACATTGAATGAATCATCCTGCGAGTTGCAGTTCTGGAAGATTCAGTAACTCTAGATGTTCACAGATTGTTCACATTCCAAAACTTCCTGGTTATAACAGCAAAAGTTGAAGTTGGTGACCATTTGCTGTTATAATCTTCAACTCCCAAACTTCCAATTGATCTGCATCTGGAGATGTGGATCTAATATGGCAGACAATTACTTGGTCCTCAAAAACTTGAAGCATTTCAGTCTTCTTTCATGGACATGTAAAAATACAAATGCTTGGTGAAACAGCTAAGAAGCATTCCTTCCTTCAGCCTCCAACATCTGTTTCCAACACACCAGCAAAACCTTGTCAAAATACAGAATGTATGAACCTTTTTTTGTAGGAGGATGTGACCCCTCAATGTATTTGTGTGATCCCCTCTCAATTGGTGTGAGAGGCCAATTGATGAAAAGCTGCCAACTGAAGCTAGAGAGACTAAGTCTCATAGCTGATGTGATCATCTCCAGATTCTTCTCTACCTGTGCTGGTGACCTGACCAATTAAAAACTTGAAGCATTTAATGCCATCTCAACACTGGGATTGCATCACTATGAGGACAGCTCTGCAGTATCAGGCCAACTTTAGAAATCCTCATTCTTCACAAACAGAGGAAATTTATAGTCAGAAAGGTAAATACAGCATTGATGTTGTGGAATATTGAAATGTTTAGCTTTAAGCCCAAAACCAGCCTTTGCCAAGAATGCCAATTTGCAATGGCTCTCATCAACAACAACTCTGAAAACTGGAGTTATGGCCATAGGAACTGAAGGCAAATGGCAGTCACAGAATTGGCAACACCTCTTAAAAGTCCAAGCTATAACCCTGCTTGGAAAAAGGTTGTGACACAACCTTGTCATCTCCAAATGGATATGCCAACTTAGAAATTGAAGAATGGTGCAGAGATGGCCTAGCGCATAACATCACTATTGTAATGGTGTAAGCTCTCCTTGTTACAGTATATAGTGACTTGTACTATGTAGAAAATACTTCAAGGAGGAGCAAAGAGCCCTTATTAACAATGGTCCCATAAAAACTGCAGGCACAACCAGCACTGGAATTCCATATGTCTTCTGCAAAGCAGCACTACGTGCTTCCAACATCAGCTTCCCATTTCAGTAACTAGATGCTCTGTAGCATAACCCATGATATAATCAAGAAAGAATTGAGTCTAAGCAGCAGTAAAAACTTCACAAAATCTGAAATTCTGAAGCAAAGAAATTAACTTCAATATGCCAGGTGTCTGGATTCAGGAATGCCTATCATGATGTCATTACTAAAATGACTTTACAGATAACTCTAGTATATACACCTACATGCTCCAAAACATTTACACAAGGCCATGTAATTGTATTCGATAAATATTTACATAAGCCTCGAGTAAGTGCAAAAAATAAAATTATATATATATATATATATATATATATATATATATCTATGACAATAATATAAGTGTAAGTGTAAAACCTTTGTCCACATGTAAATACAAATGCTTTACATTTACATAGGATTTGCATGTTATTATACAGTTGTTGACACTTACATGCACAACATTGGATTGGACCAAGTTTGAGAAGCATGTGAAGAATTTGATAATTATCATGTCATAAATGAGTTTATTTTAGAGCATTGATCATAAGTATGTGACAAATAATTTTTTTGATAAACAATCACTTTCAAATGGAAAATGACAAGAAATATGAAATGGACAATTTGTTAAAATTTAGTTTCAAATGCTTCTTCAATGACTAATTCAAACCAAACACTAATACAATCCAAAACGAAAAATCTAATTTATTATTATATTGTGTGTACCATAAATATATAATGATTTTTTTAACTAATTATTATTTTTATGTATTAAAAATATTAATATCATAAAAATAAAAAGTCCAAACACTAAAAATGAAACCCAAATTTAAATGTATACTATAATAATTGTCATGAAAATGCTCAAATTGACCGGTTAATGTGCTTTCGCCCAATAACCATTGAACATTTTTTCAACCATGATAAAAACTTCAAAATTAATTTAAATTATTTGAAAATATAACAAATATACTCTATTTAGACTAAATAAAAACCTTTGAGTTCAAATCTAACATTCATTGAAAGAAGGCAAAGGTACCAACTGGTGTTGGGCAATTGTAATTTTTTTTTAATAACTGCCCATTTTGGTTTTAACAATTTTATAAAGAAAAACCAAACCAATTTTTTTTTCCTTCCAATTTTAATGTTTGACCCAATTTTTTTCTTATTAATTTGGTTTTCTCACAAATGATTATCTTTCCATTTATATTAGTTGGTTATATTTTTCTTTGCCATTAATTTAAGATTAAATTTCAATATGTTAATAGTTTTGAATTTTTTTCAAAAAAATTAATGGCCAAAGGAATAACTATCAAAGTTCATTACAAGGGGAAAAACTTGAAATTAATCCTCATTTAATTCTTCTTGCTCAAATGAGCTTTCAAATTCATCTAACTCCTTTAAACTTATTTCATGATCTATCAATTCTAGCAAACTAAAAGGGGCTTTGCAACCAACCCTTACATCATTTGGTCAATTCTTACTCACAAAGATAAGATTTTCAAGGTTTTTAAATTGTAAATGGCATTTTTTCAAATTAGTAAGTATATGAATAAGAAAAATTATTCTTTCAATTTCAATTTGGGAACTTATAATCCCTAATATTTGTCCAGAGAAAAAAACCAACAATTGGGAACATAGATTCATGTTTTTTCCACCACTCCAAAAGGCACTTGATGTCTTTTGCATCCAGTTGAAATTTACAAAATATCATCAAGTTTTGATTGACAGGCTCCTTTATTAGCTCATTGGTGCCTATCACCATTTCAAAGATATCCAAACTATTGTCTTCATTAGACTTATTAACAAAGGAACTTTCAATCTTAGATAATGGATGTAAATGGTGATAAGATTTTAGGAGCAATATAGAATATAGAGATTTCCTTTCAAACTTTGTAACTATGGTCACCCTAAACTCATGACCAATAAAATAATTAGAGATTAATATCAAACTTTTAAATCTAGGATCTAACATTAAGGCTTGCATATTGTGATTTTGTTTCCCATCATATTTTGTCAAAAAGGAAATGAAAGAATCAATGACCCCAATAATCTCCTTGTTCATGTTTTTTTACAAAAACTCCCAATTCAATATTTAAATTAGAATCATTAGATTCAACCAAAACATCCAACACAAGAAAGATTGTTCATTTCTTCCTTTAACTTAAGGCTCATGGATATGGCTATTTGTAAGGCATCATTTAACAACCAATGGCCTCTAGACTGATTTAGAATGCAAATAGTTACAATTGGTGACAAAATGTTTACAATGATTTATGATCTATGCAATATAAGGGGAAGAGGTACACAACTTGTGATTTCAAGCGTAATATGAATGCTATAATACAATAGAATAGTCTTATGGAACTGAAATGTTCCTAAAACAATTAATAACCTTACTAATAGACTTGCACAAGAAAAATGTAAAGTTAAATGACCAAAACTAAAATTCAAAAGAGTGTAAAATTAAGATTCAGATTAAAAAAATAATAGACTTGCATTTTATACCTTTTTTTCATTTGTGTATTCAATTTTATGGGTCTAAGGGTTGTAGTAATGTAAGTTTTCATCCATTCATGTCTACCTTTCTTTGATTTTAAAAACTAGGTTATACATTTTTGCAAATTTGCTTGAGCTAATTTTATGGAAACATATTTAAGGCCTTCGAAGATTCTTTCATCATGACGCGCCCCCAAGCTCCTTAATGGACTCAAATGTGAGTCCAAATTGAAGACAGCGGAAAAGCAAGGAGTCAGGGCACGCTCCCTAGCTCGCAGCACTTTGAAGGGTAGAAAGGTGTGCTGGAACTCCGGGATGGGACTAGGAAGAGTGACAAGCATCAACTACTCACACAGACCTACACAAAACCAACACAAGGTGGTTAGTGCATAATTGGAGCGTTTTTGGTGCTAGGATGAACCACGGGTAAACTCGGACTCACAAGACTCACCACAACCCGGACTTGGGGGAAGCCACCACCTTCCCCCTTATAATATACTTTGTGCCTTTCCATAAGGCCCACATCCAAATGGCTTTTTGTCTCGAGACTCCCAAATGAGAATCTTGAAATTGTCAAATTTGGGACTTCCGCAACTTTGGGGCCCCATAACTTTATGTGCATACCTCTAATTGAGATGAGTTCTAAAACAAAGTTGTTGCCCTTGTTAAGAGCTTTTCAATGGTATGTTGCACGCCACCTGAACGCAAGGAAATCGGGTTGATTCCCAACTTTTAGTGGTCGGGGGTCAAACTGCCAATTTGACTCCCGACCATTCTTTTGGCCATAACTTGTGTTTCAAATGTCCAAATGGGTGATGCTAGCTCATTTTAAACATCTACGTTTCAATAGGTTTCCAATGGTATAAAAAAACTCTTTGAGCCATTGGGTTTTGACCCTCACAATCGTTTTCTAAACATTTGGGAGTCCACCAGGACTCTAATTCCCAAAGTGGAAGCTCCTTTGGGAGTGGGAGGGTTCATTCCCTCACACTTTCTTTCACTCTCGAGCTTCCTTCCTGGCCCGCAACCTTGCAAGCTCTTGCCTTAGTCGCGAGCCTAAAGCTAGGGTTGCGACACATCATGAGTTGAATGTTGACAAGCCTTAAAAAAAACATGTCTAAAACATGTGCTTAAGACACTTTCAATCACACTCAATGCTTCATAGTTGACAACTAATTATGAAGCAACTATCATGTCATTGAAATTAGCCCCTTCATGTTTAACATAGGCAATTATTTTTTTCGTCAAATCATATTGCTCCAAAAGTTTTTAAAATTTTTTTGCCAATGCATGTCTTGAAATTTCATATGCTTCAAATAACCCAAATTTTACATGTTCAGGCACCCAATCCTGTCTTTTAAAATTGTTAACTACTAATGAAAAAACATCATGTGCCCCTTTGGACATCCATAATTCAAAACTTGATGTTGTAGACATGCATAAATTTGTTAAAATCAGTAAAATATGTGTGAACCTAGTTTTTTCCACTAAGTCCTATAACACATCTTGGTTAAAAGTTTTTCTCGAAGGAAAGACCACACAAGAGGATAACTATAGTACTAAACACTTCAATCACATGCTTTCAACAAATAGAATGGGTAAATGGTTTTTCACAATAAGAATACTTAGATTTTCCAAAAAGTCTTTCTAGTGTACATTATCCTTTTCATAAGGATTTATGGCCCCAAAGAATTTAGAAATTTTACTCCCATTAATTGTAAACCTTTTCTTTGTAGGTTGTCTTTCCACAAGGTTTTCTATGTTATTATTCAAATTTTTTTCAATTTTTTTTGCAATTAAAAAATGGTTTCCATTTACATGTTTTTTCAATGTAATTATCCCACTACTTTTGAAATAAGAACTAACCTTTTCCTTAACTTAGTTCTTTACCTTAATATTGCAGGACTTACTAGTTTTTCATAATACAACATATAACGCATAACTTGTGGGACCTACACATCAACTTTTGACTAATAATTAATACAAAAAAAAAAACCCCAAGTTGAAAAATTTCTTCCTTTGGGCCTCCATTTAGCTCTTTGTTCATGCAATTTCTTCTCATACTATTTTTATATCTCGAATGAGAACTTGGAATTGTTACTAACTTTTCAACTCTTTCTTTATTTATTTTTTCAATAAAAATTTCACTATCATTTACAAGCATATGACATCAACAACATTTGGCTCCATTTCACTTTAATTCAACTTGTTTTAAAAGACCCGAACAAAAAAAATTATACACACCCACACACACACACACATATATAAAGTTTCAACTTAAAGAACAATTTTTGCAACTAATTGGTAAAGATTGATCTTGTAAAAACATAACACACACACACACAAAAAGAAAAAATAAAAGAAAAATGTTAATTGAATTGGAAAAGAAAACTAACATATTTTGAAACGTTAAGTAGCAATTTCACCTTGTGCAAGCAAGAGTTAAAACAAGATGAAAAGTGCCCAAAAGCAACATCACAACAAGGAACATGCCTAGAAACAATAACACAATGATAAGTGCCCAAAAGCAAATAGCTTAGTGACGAATGCCTTAAAAGCAACAACACCACGAGGAGCTTCCCTCCATGTAGCAACAAAAAAAACACACACACACACACAAACACAAAAAACAAACACATAAAGCAAAAAATAAAAAAGCACGAAGAAACAAACATACATGGTTATGGCCAAACAAGTTGCCTCCTTGTATCAATGATAAACCCTAAACCTAAACAACCGGCCTAAACCCTAATCTGTGGCTTGATCTTCAACAGCGCCACCCTAAACTCACTTAATAACCTCCTAAGCTCCAATCTAAATAGCTACCCTAAACTTAATAACTAAGAACTGGACCCAGGGTTATCAATATAACCTCTCAGGTATTAATTTTTTCATTTTTTGGTTCTAAATGAATTGGTTCCCACCAAATTGATACCCTTGTGAATGGGTATCACCTCGGGTATCCCTCCTGATGGTACCCATCCGGTTCTGAGTGGGAGAACTAACTCATACCTAACCTGATTCTAGACTGAAAATCAATACCCGCCCAGCACTTGATACCAATGTGGGTGCTAGTTTACCCTGGCCTTCAGCTCATGACACATAGGGTGTTATAATGGTTGCTATGGCATTTTTTCTATAAGGATGAAAATTGACATGTTTAGTGTTTTCAAATGATGTGTGGGGTTTTACAACCATGGTTGAAGAGTTGAAAAATTAAAACTAGTTTTTACAAATTCAAAGTTTGTTATAGCTGACAAAATGATTGATTATATTGAACATAATTCTTATCTAGAGAAATACACTCACATGGAATTTCAAAGTAATACAACACAACAACTCCTTTCGCATGCACCAAGAATGTACTTATCCTAAATACACCAAGAATAACCGCTTCCTATCACAATTAGGCCCGCTTTACACTAGGAATCAGGGCCAAAAGATCTTGGGGCCAACTTTGAGCATTTTTGGGTTGCAAATTGGCCCCAAGTTACTAATAAATGCTGGAACATTGGCCCCAACGGTTGCAAATTGGCCTCCCAAATTTGTTAGTATCCTTTTTTCAGCCTTGGGGCCAATAAGGGCCATAAAGTTCAGCATTTATTAGTACTTGAGGCAAATTGAAAAGTGTTTTTCTATTTCAGCCTTGACTCCTAGTGTAAAGCTATTCGGGCTGATTTCAACTTTTGCACCAAATAAGAATGCTGGATTTGGGTTGAACACTGGCCCTGACTCCTCTTGTAAAGAGGGCCTTAGGAAAGTATTTATTTTCACCACTTCACCCCAAATGCAAATATTTAGTTCCTTATAAGTAGTTAATGACTCTTCACCTAATACAATGTAGGACCATTGTGTTATGATTGTATGCTATCTAAATACAACAATGGACATCTTCCGAAAAGAATGCACCAACTACAGTTTCTCATTAGAAGAATAGCACTGCGCATTCATGGGTCCTAAAGTCTTCAGCTTTGGAATACAATGGACCATCTACCTCTCATCAGAAGAATAGCCCTGCGCATTCATGCCATGGGTTCTCCTCTTAAAACTCCACCAGCTTCCACATAGATTCAAAATGGTGAACTGCCCATTTTCAAGGCTATTGTGTTACCTTCTACTAAACCTAGATTCAAATTGTAAGCAAAAGGGGGAATAAAATTAGGAACAACAAAGTTTAATCAAAATGTAAATATTTGCACAACAAAGAAGCGAAAATCAAAGGATAACTTAACAACTTCACAATATGTGAGTGCAGAACAATACTGATATATTTTTATTATATTATAACATGCAGATAAAAGATATTACCTATTGGAAATGCCATCAATAGTATATGTCTCATGGATTGCCTATATAGGACAATAACAAATTGTGTGTTAGAAGTTGGGTTAGTGATATGCAATGAACCGATTGAGCAAGTTGATATGAATTTGATAATGTTAATGAAATGGCAACTTGATTGTGATCACAGATCGCTACTTAATTACTTGGCTAAGGTTTACATCATAGGAAAAGGTTGGGATTAAGTAATGGAGTAATTAATCAGATTAGTCAACACAAGCACTTGGTCAATAAATTGTCATCTTCTTCTTAACTGTGGTAGGAAGAATTTGTCTTGAGGTTCACATAATAACAAAATGATTTTTGTGACAATAACGTAGATTACACAAAATAACATTATTTGTTTGTTGGAATGCTCCCAACACAAGGGAGATGTGAGGAAGTCCCACTTGGCCATAAGGGGAAAATTGAACTATTTACCTTCTCAAGTTTCTTGCAATGAGGGATAGACAACAATTCTAGTTGAGATGTGGGAAAAGATGAGTGAAAATTGAATTTATGAAAAGATGAGGAAATTACAAGATGAAATAGGAGGGAAAAAACCATGGAATGATATATGGAAATTATTCAATGCTCAAATGCATTGTTGTATTGCAAATACATGCACATTCCAACTAAAGTATGACAACATAATTATGGTTAATAAATGTTTTTTGTTGGTTTTGCCAAATTTTCAACAGAAAATTGTGCAACATTAGGGTTAACACAATCAATGACATGTTTTGGTGCACAACAATAAGAATATGTTCCAAAGTAGTCACTCCTTGAATCCCTTCAATATTAGAAGGTGCAAATGGTGTTCAGAAACACAAGTGCACATCGAATGCACCCAAATCATAAACTATAGTTGTGCAGAATGCCCATAACTTCTTCAAATCCAAAAAAGTCATTGCCAAATGAATTTCCAAGAATTTGATGCGAATTAGATATCACAAGTTCATGATTCCATAAAATTGGGAAATACTTATTACAAGGGGATGAAAGCATGGTAAAGGGTGCAAATAGGATATCATGAGCCACACCCGCTCCCTTGGGTGATTGCTTATTGGGTGTTTATTTTAGAACATTCTTAGAATATTTTGAACAATTTTTTTTAAAAAATCTTTTAAAATCTTTAAAATTTTCATTAGACTATTATGTTATGGTTTACATAAAAAATTTGCTAAAAATATGACATTGTCAAAAAATTCAAGTCCATTTACAAGTCCTTTTACTACTTAAAAGCATTGGTTATAATGTTTTCAAAATGTTTTTGGGTATTTTTCATTTATTAAATTGATTTCAAAAAAATTTAATATATATACTAATACATTGAAAATAACATTATGTGAAAAAAATTCCATTTGGAATTTTTTATTTTTACCTCTAAAACAAGTTGCTCTAGTTCTACATAAGTATTCTACTTATCATGTAACCACTACATAGTATTACAATAATCATGTAAATATAAATTATCAATCCACAACATCAAGTTTAGGCCTAGTTCTTTTCATTAGCTTCTAAATTTTGAAGAAGGTAAAATTGGTTGTCACCTTTAGAGCTAACCATGAACATTCCTTATGTCTTTCCATACCCATTTAGTAGGTTCCCCATTATGATGGTGGTCCATTTAGGCATCATCCAAAACTTTTTCAATAGAATGCCAAGACTTGGTGCTTGTAATCCTAGAGGCCTTGTACCTCTTGAAAGTTCCACACACCCACCCAAAAACTTCCAACATGCCCAAGCACACCATACCCACAAAGTAATCTTGTTACATAAGTGCTCTTATTGCAATGTCTTTCTTCTTGCTTTCTTCTTCCACCTGAAAATCAATTATAAATGTTGGTGTAGACACACTCCTCACTACTTCCATGGAGAAAGACCTATCATTGTTGTTCCTAACTATCACCACATCCCCAACTTTTGATAAAGAGGCATGCAGTGGCCAAGCATCCTTTGTTGAAACAAATGGTCACACGAAGGAACATCTCTTAACTCATAAGTTAAAACAATCCTATTGTTCTACCCTACCAAAGGGATTGGAATGAATTTGTGCAGATCAAAAGGTGAGCTAGTTTGATGTCATTCCCAAGCCACTATTTTGGATGTGGCTGTGAAACAGTCATGTTAGTATAACTATGTTGGAGGGCCACAAAAAACAATGATGTTGATGTTGTCATATTGTAGTACTTGCCTTAGAAAGAAACTTTCCTATCACCATAGAATTCATGGATCAAAAGTCAGTTCATTTTGGCCTCCATGTCCACATGTGCCCTTTGTATGGCTCATCAAACTTAACAACCACTGAATCACCAACGCAAAGTTCCTTTTCATGCTTCATCCAAAATGAAAATCCTTGAACCAAAGTTTGAAAAAGTTGAAAATTCTTAGTGGTCATGATCCCAATGGTGCTCCAAAAACATTGCAAGTATGAGATTGTGTCTTTTGAAATTGTTGTTTTGATGCCAATTTGCCTACTCACAATTGTGCCCTTCTGTAGTAAAATTTGCTTACATGAGCATGTCAGCAACCACTACACCAATTGGAAACTACTCGAACTATTTCTTGAGAAGGCACAACCATAACACATTCTTCATGCCACTACTCACAAACTATCAAATCTTGGTCCATCACACAATGGACATATGTAGGAAATTAAAGATATTTGTGAACCTCTTTCAAAGCTCTTCCACCCAAGAATAGACCATCATTATCCAATTGCATAGCTCTAGGGAACTTTGTGAAAATTTGTCTAGCATAACAGTCGGTGTAGGTGACCTCACTTGTCTTTTGATTAGATGAAATGTTCATAATTCTAGAAATTTCCCTTTCAAAAGGGTAATGCCAAAAAATATCATGGCAATCGTGTTTTTTCACATCATCTACAATTTCTCTGCTCTTTGTGCACACAGACACTAAATTCCATGAATTATATTCTTGCATTATGCCTTTGAAGTGATCACAAAGCTCATTAAAAAACACATTCTATGGACCAATTTCACAAAATGAAATATCAATGGTCTTATCTTGAAGCTTTAATTTTCAAATTTGAAATGTAACTACTTGCTATCAATTTTAACCATAAGATGACTAAATCGAATCTAACTGCTACATGTGAGATAAAAAGTTAATTTTTAAAAAAAAAATTCTTCTTTTTTATTTTCTACCCAATTGAAACATAGTACAAATCTTTTGTAATCTTTCAAAAAGAATTATTTGAGATTTGGGAATTAGAAAACTTGCAAAACATTTGTTTTTCTTCATTTTCAAAAGAAATGTTAGACCACCTTTAACACTAGATAGCCAAAAAAAAACCCTTAAAATGAATACTTGCAACATGTTCCAATGGAGACGAATTGGGCCCAACACTTTCCTCAAAGTGCACACACCATGTTGCTAACAATTCCCAAATATTTTGCTTGGTTTGAAAAGTCCATCCATAGCGGCTATGGGTGTAAAATAGCCTTCCTACCTCAATGAGCATTGTACTTATCCCACCCAAAATGGAGTCCAACCCCAAAGCTAAATGATCTAGGACATGTGGTAAGCACCACATAACAAAGATCTAGTACTCTTTAGCCTTATAAAACCATAGAGATTCTCTACTCCTAGGCCATCTTGTTCCAAGTGTGGCAAGACTCAACTTCTTCACACTTTATAACGCACCATCCAAATCTTTTATCTTCCCATTTCCTTCAGCATATTTGACCAACATGTGGACATACTTCTTAAAGACACACAATGCTAAAATGTGCATCACATCATATGTGAAATCACGAAAAATGTCAAAGCCATACAAGTTGTACAACCTCCAAAGACATGATTGGCTTGAGATGCCCGCTTCACGACCAACCTCATCTTTTTCCTTGCCCATTAAAAGTTCTTGCCATTGCTTCAATGAGAATGCCATGTCCTTTACACATCACATGACAGAAGGATGCTTCCTATGTTTTTTATTGTCATGGTATTCCACCATACCTTTGTTGCCGAATTGAACACGCCGTCTTGATGTAACATAATGACATTAACATCCGGAATACCCCCCACTTTACATTGGGCAAGATGATCACCAATCCATACCATCACTGTGGCATGCAAAATAGCCAAACCAAAAGGCAGATCATCAAACATGCATTCATTAATTGATTCTATAAGATATGCAAACTAGACCGGTAATCTATGATCTACAAACAACCTTTCTAAGTCTATCATGAAATGTTTTTAAAATGTTGTCAAAACGTGGGGGTCAGCTTGTTTGATTATTATTTTTGAACTTGATGGAATGAACATAATAGGAATAGGATCTAATGTGTTTGCTCTCCCATAATTTAGTATGTTCAAATCCATTGTCTAACAATTTTTTAGACTTGTTTTTACAAAAGAAAATCCATCCCATTGGAACATCAACCCAAAATTCTATGGGTCGCCCTACAAATGCACACAAAGTATATTAGTGCACAACAAGAAACAATGAATTTGATGGTTTTTGTTTACTTTCTATTAGACCCTATCAAATTTTTTACAATTAGTTACTAGCTAGTTTTTAGCTCTAGTTGCTACAACATTTATGGATCTAGATAGGTTTATTTTGTTAGTAATTAGCCTAAATATTTGGACATATGTTGCTAATTTACTTTTACTCAAGGGAAAACACAAGGTTGCCAACTATTTAATTATCTAATTATATATACAATTGGAAGCCACTAAACAAAACTATTTTTTTCAAAACCTAAAACATCCTCTATTAACATAAATGTTTTAGAAACTTATTTTCAACATGCATTTTTTAACATGGATAAGAGTTGAACATTTTGAACATGGAAACCTATAATAATTTGTATTTGAATCCCAATGCTAAACCAATTCTTCACACTTTTGAGTTGGAGGAAATGCTTGAAAAGAGTGGGAACATTTGCTATTTGGACAAATTACAAAGGGCCTCTCACTTCCTTTCAAGATTCCAAAATGCCTAATATTCACGAAACTTGCTAGGCCATCAAAATGATCTTCAATAACTTCTAGCAAAACCTTGGGATCTTTTCCTAACCACCTATCCTTAGCTCTCCATGTCATCAACATCCTCTCACAAATCTCCTATTTTTACACAAGCTTGCTAACAAGGTTCCAATAGGCATGTAATCATATGCTAATACGTGTTTCCTCATCTGTAAGCAAATCAAGCACTTATGAAAACATCCTAGACAATCCCTTTTAAACTTTTGTCTTGAATTAAACCCACACTCATAGCACACAACCTCAAAGCCTCTGTACAAGTCCTAGATACACTAAGGAACATCAAATGGAGATCTATGGTGCTTGTGTAAACCCATTACACAATCACCACCTCTTTGTTGCTACAAGCCCCAACTCCCTATACAAATGATGAAGTTGATTCCATGAAGTTGGCAATGAAAACCCCCTAATTAGCCCAAGCTCTAATTAAACCAATTGGTGTCAACAATCTGCCAATTGGTAGGGCACCATAATCAAGTCTCCCATCCTCAAGAACATTGGGTTCCTTTTGTAATGACCCAAACAACGGATGTAACATGTAATCTTGAAGGTTGATGGGCACTTGGCTTACATCCCATTTTTCCTCAAACTCCACAATTTTGTTGGTGAAGGTTTGTCTCAAGGTCACAGCCTTAATTTGGGCATGTTGGATGTTGGTCATTACATTGACTTAGTTCACTGGATGTTGGTGAAGGTGGGTTAAACTCAAAGATATTTATTGATGTATCCTAACCTAGTCCATCCAAAATAGCAACATATTCTATCAAAGTATCTCCAAGTTTTGCAACTAGATCAACCATTTTTTGCATGTGCCAATATATTGTCCTTTGGACACCCTCCGAGTCCCTTGGCATTTCAAGCAAGGACACAAAACTCTTGTTGTAGAATTTGATTTCTAAACTCATCCTCATCATTGCCCTCTATCTTGAAGTAACCTCCTCCCAAGTGCAAGTTCAAAAATTACCAAACATCTAATGTCACTTGAGCTTTATATCTCCTTAATGACTATAATGAACAAGCCATAGTGAACTTGCCAAAAAATATGTTATGGTGCCTTCATTTCTTTTCTAACCGATGATGACTACTACGATGTTTTTTGCTACTAAACATGTGCCGCTTGTTGTTGCCTCTTTCCTTCTCCTCTTTTTGACCCTCCTCCTTTTATTCTATATTTTGTTTTCTAGTCATTAACTTAAAAAATAATAAATACAAAAGAATAATGACAACACCAAAAAAAAAAACGACAAATAATCAAGTTTTTTCCAACTAAAAGAAATTGAAAACAAAACTAGAAAGCAAAAAAGCTCAAAAATTCCTACAAGAACTTTACAATACAAAAAAAATCTCCTTAGTGCATCCTCCACCTACTACTCCCCTATTGCTTATGCATGTTAATCACTACCAATTCCAAGAAAATGCATATCAAGAAATGCATCTTGTTTTTTATGAACATTATTCCTCAAAATGCAAAGACCAAATGAAAGCTATAACATTATTCCATAGTCTTTCCCTAATAGGAACTTGGCAAAGCCAATAAACAAACTCTAGGATTTTGTTTCTATGAGGGATGAAAAAGGAAAGGGTTTTTTCTAAATCCAAATGGAAATTCAGCCATCTATATACTTTGATTAGAATTCCATTTTGGGGGTTTCAAAATAATTAGATGCATATTCTAAATTTTTAACTCATCATACATATTTTATTAATTTGGTCAGACTTTTTATGTTAAATTTTTTCCTGGATGTGGATGACAACAAATGACCCTTCCATTCCCCCCATGCTTTCTTCAATGATATCCATCAAAAAACTTGAAAGGCAAATTTGTTTAGGTTTTGACAATTTGTGGTGAATGATCAAATAACCATGTTGGCAAAACCTAGTTTCCTTACTAGGAAGACATAGGAGCTTAGTTTGGGGGGGATGAGTGGGCGGGGGAGGAGTTTTTTGTTTTTTTTTTTTGCTCCCAATGTGTTCCCCAAGATGTTCCCAATAGCATTGTATTTTTATCTCATATGTTTTGGCCAAAGTTGAACTTTTTTGTATATATACATAAATTAAAAAGGTGAGCCAAATGGAAGCACCTTTCAAATTTTATCTTGGGGAAAGAATTGACAATGAGCCAATGAAAGTGACTCCTCCACTATAAATAAATAAATAAACAAATATATATTAACTTTGGGTGCATTTTCAATTAATTTTAGTGATGAGAAATTTTGTGGAACTAATATACAATAGATTTTGTAAATTTTTTGACACAATCATGCCTAGAGAATTGATTTTTCATAATCTTTCGTATTGTCATCTCTAAACAATTTCTAAGATAATTACCTCATTTTCAAGCCTAACTACCTCACTTTTTTCTTAATGGTTACCCTCTTTCCTAAGGATTTTCCTAATAATTGCTTAAATCCTTATAACTATTTCATTCTTTTTCCCTACCCATCAACATAATATCAAAAAGAAAATTAACATGTTCATTATTTATATTTGAAATTAAATTTGACGTTGACATAAACAATATTGAACTTTTGGAAAACATATAGGAACATAAAAGCAAAAACAAATAAATAAAATTAATCGTCGTTGCTAGTGTTCAACAACATGAAGCTCATTTAATAAAAGTAATAGATAGATACCCTCCCTTTGAAGTAGAGAGTACACATTATCCCAATTAAAGAGAATAATATTGGAGTTGTCCATAAAATAGGTGGGCTAGGGTTTTCACTTAAGGAAAATATTTTCTAGACAACCAATGAAGTGGGCCAAGTACAAGTAGAACAAGGCCCACTTCTTTTCCTCAAATTTAGAGTTGAATGGGAGGGGAAAATTGAAGACTTTTGTTGAGTTTAGTGTTTAGGGTTTAGGTAGCCCTAAACTCTAGTGGGCCAAATGTACTTAAGTGTACTTATGTACTTAAGTGGGCCAAATGGACGGTTCAAATAAATTATATTTGGAGAGTGTCTACATTATCCTCAGTGCATCCTCCTTCTACTACTCCCCTGCTACTTCTATGTGTTAGTCACTACCAATTCCAAGAATATGCATATCAAGAAATGCATCCTATCTTTGATGATGTTACACGTTTGGGTGGGGGGAACAAAAGTGGGAAATACTAATATTAATTTGAATTCACCATCATAGGTGTGGACAAGTTGGTGTCAAGCGAAGTAGGTTGGTTGTTCTTCATTAAGAATTATGAAAATGTCATTTATGAAACTTTTAATGGTAGGGTGGTGTTAGTTACAAACCGATGTTAGGTTGTTCTTAAATACAACGCTGGTTCTTTTTTGATTATCATACTAGCTATATAAACAACAGTTCTCATCTTGTGTTCAACCCCTGCTACCAAACCAATCCAACCGAAATTTAAAAAGTCAAAGAACTTGAGAACAATTGGCATGGGGTTTGGCAATACAATGTTGATTCTTTTCCAATTTTCAAACTAACTATATAAGTGACGATTCTCATTTTGTGTTCAACCTTGCCTCCAAACTAATCTAACCAAAATTTAAAAAGTGAAAGAACTTGGAAAGAATTGGTTCAGGCAAATACAATGCCAATCCTTTTTCAGTTATCAAACTAGTTATAAGCGACAGTTTTCATTTTGTGTTCAAACCTTGCCCCCAAACTCATCCAACTGAAATTTAAAAAATCAAAGAACTTGGAAAAAACTAGGATCTAACATGGTTTGTTTTTTGGTTATCAGACTAGCTATATAAGCAACGGTTTTCATTTTGTGTTCAACCCTTGCCCCCAAACTGATCTCATCGAAACTTTAAAAGCTAAAGAACTTGAAAAGAACTGGGGTCTAGCAAAGAATTGTGGTTTTTTCACATTTTTTAAATACCTAAAACCGATTGGTTCTTTGATTCTGATTTTTTGAAATACCCATAGCTGGTCAGTTCTTTAATTCTGAAATACTTAGAAGTGGCGATTCTTTGATTTTCACCCAACACTAGTCTAAAATCTAAACATGGAAATTTAAATGTATGTATTTTTTTAATTAAAAAAGTCCTGAAGCTAAATCCCAATTTGCTAAGTTGTGAAATTTTATCACCAAAAAAATTATAAATTTGACATATATTAAAACACAGGACAATCAAAACAAGCAAGCCACTTTCCCTTGTAGACTAATCGCAATTCTTACACACCAATTTTTTTCAAATACAATTTATTTTGCAAAAAATCCCCAAAAATATTTTGCAAATATTTAGAATTTGTTTTGGAGGGAACAACACAATTGAAAAAATTAGGCTCATTTGCATTTTTGTCTCTAATTTGTTTTAGAGTTGGGATGAGAGTATAAAGGCCAATATTTTTTCCCGTAAGGAAAAATTTCATTATTTTTGCCAAACAAATTGGGGAAATTTTGAAAATCTTTTTCTTGGGAGTGGCCAAAACTCAATAGGATAAGAATGACAATAAAACAACACTCTAATAAATACCGCAACGGGTTTTGAACTTTGGGTTGGCTTTTAGAGCAAGAAGAAAGGGAATGATGTTATTTTATTTTATTTTATTTTAGATTAAAATAGAATTCTTCCATGTGTATTGTGTCATATTTCTTTTATTTTTAATGTTTGGTTTAAATATATTATGTGGTACAATTACAATTATTGCAACTTTCAATTCAATTTGTCATTTCCCATATTTTTTATCACATGAAATAGATGATTGATGGCACATAATGTTACAATTTTCAATCAAATGTAGTTAAATGTTTTCAAAGTATGTAACTTGTGTCCTTCAATTGAAATAAATGTGAACAAATAATACAATAGTATCTTGGTAGCTTTGACACTAATTATATTATTTTTACAAATGTTGAGATTTTCAAAAAACTCTTTCTCAAATTTATGTAAAGGAAAATATGCAATATTCAAAAATAGTCTAATTGTCAAATGAGAATTTCAAAATTAATTGATTATTCAATGAACATGTGTCAAAACTACCAAGTTCCTATGGTATGTTATTTTTTTCTAAATGTGTGTATTGTATATATTACTCTTCATCACAATTTTTAATGTTTAATTGCATGCATTATATTTCAACTATAGTTATTGTAATTTTAGTCACATTTATTTTTATTTTTGCATATTTTTCATTTGCTTTAATTCAATTTCAACTAGCGATCTCCTATTCAACTAACAATCACTTTCAATATAATGCAAATTCAAAATTCAAAACTTACGTGGGATAGACAAAAAGACAATGATGAGTTTTTGAGTCCCTAATTCAAGATTAGTAAAGCCTTTGGCCAACAAAATTTTTGACAAAAAATTTCTTATAAAAAAGTCACACAAATAAAATGCTAAATTTGAAAATGTATTTCCAAAAACATATTCCAAATTAATTTCTTGTAACAAGAAAATTGAATTTTCAAAACACATTTTATCAAAAGCTATTTGGAAAACAATGAAGATGTATAAAAGGGCAAGGAATTAACACACCATACAAATGAATTGAGTGTCAAAATTAAACAAAATAATTACAAGAAGAAAACAAACAAACAACCAATTACCAACAACATCGCAAGGAAAAATTGAACGAATGAGATTCAACAAAGACAACGATGATAACACCGCATTGTGACAAACTAGAAACCAATTTGTTACACAACAATGTCCATTTAGCTTTGTGGACTTTACCCTAGTCTACACATGATTCGAACAATGTCAATTAAACTTCACTTTCTATTCTTGCACCAAAGAATGATGATGATAATTTATTTATCTTATTTGGAATAGACATTTGAAGAGGCCAACAAAACTTTTCCACTTGCCTTGTTGGATGGGTGAAGCCAAATCTTTATGCTTACAACCTACAATGAATAGTTTGGCATGTTTGCTTCTCTATGCATTCATAATGATAGGAATTATATGCATCCTTGGATGTAATGCACATCTCAACCAAGTCATCTCTTCAACTCTTCATTGTGCAATCAATGTTTAGTTTGTGTCACTTGGCCTAATACAAATAAGAAATGTAGTGTTTTTTCCCAAGGAATAAGAGGGAAGCATGTCAAAAGTTGTTGAACAATTTTATTTTTTGTTGAGTATTATAATATAAGTCGAATTTTGTGAGGAATGTGAAGATGGAGAAGGAGGTTTTGGCCAATGTCAAAAGGTCTTCATATAACGAAAATGAATTTAAATTAACTTAAAGAAAGCCAATCAATGATTGAAAAAATCATGAAAAATCCTTGGAACAACAATGAATGACAAACTTTTAATGATCTTGGTGTAAATAGATTGAAGAAAAACCTTGATATTTGGTATCAAAAGTTTGATCCTTGTGAGCATGCATCAAGAAGCTGAAGGATCTTTATATGTCAATGTTAATAAATATTTTTAAAAAAACTTGCTAAATCCAACAATGATGAGAGAGGGTCATGGAATATGTACCTGTAATTTTTTATATATACTTTGGTATTCAATCTTCCATGCAACCCCCCTCCTTGATGTTTGACATTAATAACTTTTGATGTTGTCAAATTGCAAATTGACCTATCATGAGAAGGTAATGTCCTCTTTCAATACTTCTTTTAACAATTTTAATATACAAATAAGATTTATAATATTAATGTAATTCAGTTATATAGGGTTTGTGGGATGGGTCCAACCACGTTATTAGGAGCCACACATGCCCCTTTAGACCACTACTTTATTCTTAATAAATTTTAATAAATTTTTTAATACATCTTTCAAAAAAATTTAAATTTAAAAAAGTAAATCTTAATATTATTATGTTAAAGTGTACATCCAAAAATATCCAAAATTTTGTCATTAAAAATATTTTCAAATTGTGTTTTTAGTGTCAAAACTGTTTTTTAGCTACTTTTGTGCAACTTTTAAACAATGGTTATAAGAGGTTAAAAGTTTTTATATGTATTTTTCACTCATTAGATTGATTCCAAACTTTTATGATATGTACATAACGTATTCACAATAACACTTTATAAAAAGTATTATATTTATTATTATTATTATTATTATAATATTACAATCCAAAATTCAAAAAATTAAGCAATGGTTATGACTACTTTTGCTACATGTTAGTATGATTGCACCCAAATAGGCTTGTGCCTAAGGGTGAAAAAAAGACTACATGGCCAATGAGATTACTCAAATGCAAGCCTTCAATTGTTTTGAGGAGTTATTTGAGTAACATTTAAATGTTATAATAGCCTCATTTTAGTTTGTATCTAGGTGTAAAGAGAGAGAATTTGATCAATGATATTGTTCAAATCAATGTTTCATATTGTTTTGAAAAGTTGTTTAAGTGAATTAGGTATTACATGTGCATGTAAAAAGACATGTACATTTCAAAAGAGTTTTGAACAAGAATTTGAAGCTTTTAACACATAATTCTCTTTGTTAATAAACCATAGACCAAGTACTCAAATTACATGTAAACACTAGTAATTATTATCTAACAAACTCTTTTCACTAGTCTTTTTGTATGTGTGAAAATTCACCAAGTATGAAAAATAAATATAAAATAAAAATATTATGTCTCAAGATTATTTTTTCTGAAAAAATATATTTAAATTCTTTTTTCACCACAATTGTATTTTGCTATTAGTTACGAAAATAATGTTTGCCACGATGTAAACAAAGGGGCTAGTGTTGTTGCCATAGGAGCACCTAGTAGTAAAGCCTTGCAATTAAGTGTTGGGATACCAAAACACAAGGCTCATCTAGTGAGTTGGAAGAGTATTTTTTCTTTTTTTTTCTTAAAATATTGTGGGTTTGCAAAAGCCCTTTAATGTTGGGGAAAGATTAATTAGATCTCAAGATTTTAGATTACAGAAGAAGGTTAAACTAATTAGAGATTTTTGACTTCTTTTCACACATTCCCTAATGTCATGCAGATTACAACCATTGTGTGTTACACACAAGATCATTATGATCATTAGCATCACAACCAACACCCTAGCTAGGAGGAGGTAGGGCATTTCCTACACTAAACAAGAGGACCTAGACAACTTTCCAACAAACCCACAACTATAAGGGTGCCTCTAGGGCAAATTTCCTAAAACCATGTGCATGGAAACAATGTTTGCCATGATGCAAGCAAAGAGGCTAGTGTTGCTACAACAATAACACCTAATAACAAAGTCTTGCAATTAAGTGCAACGATACCAAAATGCAAGGTTCATTTGGTGAGTTGGAAGAGTTTTTTTTTTTTTTCCTTCAAACATTATGATTTGCAAAAGCCCTTTAATGTTGGGGATTGATTAATTAGATCTTGAAATTTTAGGTTATAGAAGAAAGTTAAACTACTTAAAGGTTATGGACTTTTTTTCATGCACTCCCTAATATCATGCATATTGTAAACATTGTGTGTGACACACAAGATCATTCTGATGATCAACATCATGAGTGTTAGGATAAGCTCTAAGGATTACATTCTACACGGATATGTGTTCCATCACAAAAAGCTTTATAAGTTAATTTGGATTTCTAAGGTAGATTTATATTTCACTTGTCTTCGTTTATGTATTGTTGTTTTCCAATATTATAACTAATAGGTACTTATCAATATATAAAATGTAATGTGATTATAGGTTGTTGATTGAGGCAAAGTCAGAAAGAAAGAAGAAGAAAATATGTATTTGAAGAATTTCCATTGGGAGTGGCCACCACCCCAAACACAATACTCAAAGTAAGAACTTTAGATTATACTTTGTTGTTTATGACTTGGTTATTCTAATATGTTTTTTCATGTTTAGGATTTTGTTGAACATTGGGTTTTTGGTTTATTTGAAGTGTGTGCAATAATTTGAAATCTCCCTTCGAAACTTTTGCTTCAAGGAGTTTGTAAAGCCTTTTGGTAAGTGCCAAAAAGACCATTGCAATGGTTGATATGGATTTGGACAATGTCCACAACATGGTATCAAATATTTCTAAGTTTGCTACTACAATTTTTGCTGATTTGTTCAACCACAAAGGAAAAGAAGAAAACAATGGCAATACAAGAATGGAACATTTTGGACCTAGTGGTAATCTAGGCACTAAAAAAATTCAAAGTAGGAATAGTTGATTTACATGCAGTGGAGAAGGATGGAGTCCAAAATTTGTTCCTATAGAATGTCAAAAAGTTGTGAACAATTGGAGAATACACTACTAGAAAACATGGTATTTTTTTATTGGTAAATATGGTCAAAAAATACCCAATTTGAATAGGTTTAAAAAACACCACCTCGTCATTTTGGACAAATCAATTTCGACATGTCCACTATGAATGGGGTGGTTTTTTTGAATAACAAAGTATGAACCATTTGATTAGTCATTTTGACTAGTCAAATTTCTGCCCGTATGAAAAAAAATTGTGGTAGGTAGGTAGATCATAAAAAGGTAGGCAGGTAGGCATGTAGGTCATAAAAAAGGTAGGTAGCTAGGTGGTAGCCTACCCTATCCTACTTGACCTACCTTAACCTAACCTAATATATCCTACTTAACCTACCCCACTTACCTTAACCCCGTAAGTTTGTACATGATTTATAATGTTAAGAATTGAATTCTTGAACCTCCCCAATGATAAACCAAGTTTTTAACCAATGGACCACACCTTCAAAAGGGTTTCAACTTTTGTCATGTTTTCATTTTTTATTTCACATGTTTATTTTGTCATTTCACTACAAGACTATGAAGTATGAAGGTAGGTAGGTTATAGGAGATAGGTGGGTGGGTGGGTGGGTGGGTAGGTAGGTAGGTCGGTTATAAGATTATAAATGGGAGGTAGGAAGTAGGTATGTATTAGGCATAAGATGTCCCATTTGATTAGAAAACATTGGTCATTTTGACTAACAATGTGTATTTCTTACCTTCAATTTGATTAGATGTCCCATTTGATTAAAACCCATTGGCCATTTTGACGAGGGTTCTCTAACTTGATTAGATTATTGGTCAAATAAATCATTCTAATCAACTTGAATTAGTAAAAAAACATGTTTTGGGCCTCTAATAAAAATGGACATGCCCATTAGTAAAAAAAAATTAGTTAGTCAACTTGAACCATTTGAAAAACCATGTTTTGTAATAATGATAATTCGAGGTATGTGTCATGTCAGTTGTCATATTGCAACCTTGTCAAATGTTCAAAGTAGAACATGCTTATAATAACCATTTTAAGTTTTAGGTGTAATCTTTGACAATGTTACTTCTAGGTTGTTTTCTTGCACAACATATTGTTTACATGTCATCAAGGTGAAGGTGTGTGATGCACTTCTATTGAAGATAAACTTGTTTCTTTCTGTGGCTTCAATGGGCTTTTTGTTTTTTCTAATTGGGTATATAAGGTTATAATAAAGTTCATTTGAAATGTTCAATTTGTATGACTTATAAAAGTTTTACTAAATTTTTTTGTCAAGAACTCAAAAGTATTTTACACCTTAAGTTTGTTTTAGATGGAACATTTAAGTTCTGGGTGGGTTCTTCCACCATGGTTTCTTATATCGGCTTACGAATTTTCTTCGATGTCATCAAAATTCCCCAATTAGTGGATTGAATTTTACCAAAGTTCTAATAGCATGTGACGCATACTTAAACTTCTTGAAAGATTCAAATGTGAATCCAAATGTGAAAATAGTGGAAGAAGAAGAAATTAGGGTGTTCTCTTTTGTTCATAGCACTAAGGGGGGCGAATGAGGGGGGGGAAGGGGGAGGGCCATGCTGGAGCTTCGAGATGGGGACTAGGACAAATGACAAGCGGGTCAATTATTCATATTGATTTGCACAAATGAAACAATAAGTTGGTTAGTGCATAGTTGGAGCATTTTTGCTACACGGACAAACCACGGGCATACATGGACTCACAAGATTCACCATGGCCCGAAACTAGGGGAAACCACCACCTTCTCTTTTATAATATTATCTATGATTAGCCATAGGGGCTACACCCAAATGTCATTTTTCTTAGGACTCCCAAGTCGAAAGTCCCAAAATTCCCAAAATTGGGATTCTTGTCACTTTGGAGGCCCATAATCTTTCGTGTAAACTTCCAATTGAAATAAGATTTAAAGAAAAGTTATATTCCTTGTCGAGATATTTCCAACAATATGTGGCACACCACTTGCAAGCACGTAATTCAAAGAGATTCCCGACTTTTAGCGGTCAAGAGTCAAATTGACATTTTGATTCCTGGCCTTTCTTTCGGTCATAACTTATGTTATAAGTATTTGAATGGATCATGCGAGCCCATTTTAGACATCTACGTCTTAATAATGTTCAATAGTGTAAGGAATTTTTCAGTCCAATGAGTTTTGAACCCTCAAATCCTTCTTTGAAAATTCACGACTCCAATTCCCAAAGTGGAAGTCCATTTGGGAGTGTCCCACCCAAACCCCCAAAATGAAAAAACAAGCCCATTGAGTGCGTGCTAAGCCTTCCCACTAACTCCATGAAATTTCTATTTTCAAAACTATTTGCCACCATTTTTCACTTGAGTTATTGGCAAGGGTAGAATTTTGGGGACATATAGTGATTAACAAAATCATAGAAAATGGGTTTAAGTAGTATATTTGTGAATGGTGTTAAACAAAAATTAGCCCTCATATTCCAAAATAATCGAGTAAAAACTGGGAGGTCATGGGATGGTTTTACAAAGTAATATGTCACGACTAGCATAAGGATCACACACTTGGGTTTGTAACACCAAAAAAAGGTTCAAAAAGGAGAAGGGGGAGGGGTAAAAGCAGACACATCAAATAAATCCTACCTTAAAGGTAAGATGACAAATTTGGGTAGGAATAAATAATGTAGCCTTGGGCACTATCGTGAGCACCTTTTGATCAAGGATTAAGGTTGGATTTATGAATTATATAATAATTAATTTTGAAATTAAACATAATTCAAAGATGCTTGACTTGATCATAGGAAATAGATTCCAAACAAAAAAGGACTCACCCATAGATGGATGCTAATGGTAGGAAAACAATAAGTGGCATGATCCCATTGGTTTGTGCTTGATGAATGTGATAGTTTAATAGTTTTAGATGAATAAAGATAAAAATTTATCTATTCCTCCTTGCTAGTATATAAATGGGGTTGTGATGAGGCCTTGCCATAGAGTTTTTAGTTTTTTGATAATCTTGTGTTGGTACCTTGTGTGAGGATATGGGAATAGCCTTGATGTAATGGATGTTCGTGACAATAAATGTTATTGCCCTTGTGATGTTAGATTAATATGTCCAAGGAAACTCATGCGATTTTGATGGGTGACCCCACATAACAAGGTCTTTAGGAATGTATGGAGAGCTCCACATTGGGTGTAACCCACATAAAGATCAAGTTTTAGGCGCATGGATGATCCTAGCCCAAAACTAATGAAAGTTTCATCTTTTCTATTGTCCACAAGTCTTAGGAAATTATGTGGGTGTTGAAATGTACATTTCTGGGCAAAACTATCATGTACAAATACAAATTTAAATAAAAATTAACCTTTATAGGCCCAGACCCCTTCTAAGCTATGGGATCACAATACCTTCACACCAAAAATAGCTTGAAAAAATAGTTAACTTTCATGCACACCTCAAAAAAATTATTCAATAATTTAAGCAACTTCAAAGGCTGTAATGTTGTGCACTCCCAAAAATTTCCTAGTGTTTTGGGAACACACTTTATTTATTTATGAAGGAAGTTTCTTTGCCCCACAAGGGATAAGGTCCCCTTGCATTAATTTTGCAAAATTTTACATTAAATTACCAATTTCAAACTAGTGGAACCAATTTTTAAAAAACATTTGGGTGAAATCATGGTCAAAAGAGTCAAGGACACCAAGGTAAAAATCCTTTTCCAAAAACTGCACATGACATGTGTCATTTTTTTGTTGATTTATAACTTCAAATTTTATATTTTGAATATCCATTTAACATTGCATTTTAGATATAAATACATTTAAACAAAAAATTGATCTTATATAATGTATATTCTGCATTCATGCCCTCTATCACATAAACATGAATAACGTTTATTAAAGGCACATTTTCAAAATCCATAATTTTCAAGGTCAAAATCATTTTTGAACTAAATGTGCTCAAATTAATTTTTTTAAAAAAACCATCCGTTCATCTTTTTTCAATTTTAATCATTAATGTTAAAATCCTCTTCGATTTTCAAAAGAAATGGTGCACATTTGGTAGAAAAAAAGTTCATTTGAAAAAAAAACAAAAATTATCCATTCTCAAAGTTTGAATGCTTTGAACATGCAAAAACATTTTTGATTTGCGTCAAGTTTTGAGCATGTAATCTTTGCAATTAATGGAAAATATTTCAAAAAAATTATGACAATTCAAATTATTATGTTTCACTTGTGATTTTTCAAACATTCAAAAATGTAACTTTCAAAGGTGTCCATTCACTTGGGTGGCTCCTTTGACTACATTTTTACCCATTTACATTTGGGAGGGGGTTTAATTTTTGAATTTCAGGTTGGATTAAAATTTGTGAATCATTTGGTTGAACTTCATCACATGTTTGACATTGTCTAAATTAAATGAATATTGAAAATATGGATGAAAATCCACAACATAGATGACATTAATGAAATGAAAAAAATATGATTGTTTATATGACATTAACAAAGCATACCATATGGATCAAACTTTGTTCATGGATGATTTTGATTAATGGATGCAATTTAATGGAAACTTGATGACATGAATCAACGTGATGGTCATTTAGATCCATGAGTGTCAATTACTTCTTTTTTTCAAGCATGTAATAATTATGCATTTATGAATTTTCAGCAATCAACTCCCACTGTCCAACTCTACCCAAAACCTAATTCATCAAACTATAAATAATAAAGTTATACATAAAGTCCCTTGGTTAGGGGGTGAATTCAACTAGTTCAATCCTAACAGGGCAGGAAATCAATAATAGGGGCTGAATTTTTTACCAAAAAATTAACGAGTGAAATTGGCATTGATTTTGGTGCAAAAACTAGTTTCATCCCTATTTTTTCTTTTTCATGAACACCCACACTACTACTACTACTACATTTTCATTGCTCTAACATGTATTGCTACTATAATTACTTTCAAACCATGTGCATCTAATCTTGAATTTTAACATTTGATGTCTTAACTTAAGAAAATTTTATTATTTTACAGATTACAGTGTGTAAAGGTTAAAAGAGGGGTTAGGTGATGAAAGAAAAGCCCAATAACAAAATGACTTTACGAATTTTTTTTATTAATTTTTTTTTTCAAAATTAGGAATAGGACAAAACTAGACTAGACAACTTCAAATTATGTTTGAATTTGATTGAAAACAAGAAAAAAAATTAGTTAAAAAAAAATGGTTTGGTGCCAATTGGTGGGAGGGGCGCCAAATTCCAATCCATCCAAAAAACATTGTTCGAAAAAAAAACCCTAGAAAAAACCCTAGGAAAAACCCTAGAAAAAATATTATTGGTCATTGGTCAGTCATTATGTAGTTAATTATTGACACTTGCAACACAACACACTTGATGTTTTCTTCTTTTTTGATATTCTGTAAACCTAGGATGATCACACACACACAACCCCCCCATAAAGCTGGATAGATGAAAAAAGTGACCAACCGTTTATTGGTGAATATGGGTTGGTGAGCCCCCACCCAAAAAACAAACGACATGTGAACTATCTACCAACAAACATGCAATAGCAACAAATGACATTAGCTTATGGTTTGTCATTTACTTTTCACACAAAAACAATTTGCAAATTCTGGACAAAAACACCTTCATGTGGATGAAAATAAAAATAAATATAAAATTAAAGTGCCCAAATGAAAATGGATAGATAAAATTTCAATTACATCCCCATTATGGATAAAACCACCTAGATCGATGAAATTTGAAAAATAAAAAAATGAAAATGAAAATAAATATGTGGTAGGCTCGGATTGGTGTTGAACATAATCACTAGGTTCTACAATCAAAATAAAAAATGCAAGTTTGGATTGGATATGAACCCACCCCCTATCCCAAGCCTAACTTTCAAAGCACCTAAACCTAGCATCTAGTCCAAATTTAGGTTTGAAAAACACCAATAAAATGAAAAATAAAAAAGGAACAAACCAAGTCTGGATTGGATTACTCATCCCCCCTTATTTAGAACTTGTTATGAAACAAGCAAACCTCTTTACATTTTGAACCTCTTCGATTTGGCCCGAGCCTTCATTGAAGAATTCAATGGCAATGGTGATGTGAAGCTCCATGTTTAGGCTTGTTTACCATCTCCTATGCTACTTCAAGCATGTCTAGTACCATCTCTTTCTTTTCCTTCTTCTTCCTATGCTACTAATGCAACTACAACTTCGGGAACTAAAAGATGACAAAGACAAGGAGCAAAGCTTTTCACCCCTTCCCCCATTTGTTGTTGTGGACAAAGTGGACAATTGCTTCACACCCCCCCTTTCCCCCCCATGTTGCCTTTTGTTGCGACTAGGGAAGGTGCCCAACTAGTTGGAACTTAAAGCTTCAATGGTGATAGTGGTGGCAACCCCTACTCCTACCACCAATTGCTAATGTAGAAAAAAGGGACCTAAGACAAAAGCACAATCCGTCTCCAACTTTTTTTTGATTTCTTTCCACATTCTAAGTTAACCAAACCCCATTGGGGTTCAACTCCTCAAAGTTGTTTAACCAAAACTCACATAAAAACCATAATTTTTGCTCAGAAATGCCCCCTATTTGTAACCCCCACCAATAATAATTGCACAAACAAAAACACAACCCCTTAATCCATGCTACATGTGTATTTATGCACAACACAAAACACACAAAACAAAAATTTCAATGCAACAAAACCAAAATCTAGTTTTTGCAATGTCAAACTATATAAGATTTTTGATGATTCAAAATACAACTCATCTAAAACAACACGAGAATTCAAGTCCAAACTCACACAAAAATGAAAACACACAACATGTAAATCAAAGTCCTTATATAAAACATGAAAAATCTGCAACATCAAAACATGTGTGTCTCAAATCACCAAAATTGATTTAAAAACTTACATAACAAGTTTAAATAACAAATAAAAAACTTGAACCAATTCACATTTGAACTGATTCCAAACTTAACAAAACACTAACCTAAATTAAGCCCAAATTAATTGAGACCTAACCAAGTAACTAACACAACACTCTTAACATCAACATTCAATAAGATTTTTGATCTCTATTATGAATGTATTGATCCAAACTAGAAGATTATGTCATGTAATATGATTTTAAAAAAGACATAATCTACCACCCCAAACTTTATGTGTTTATTGAACTTGTTTTTATTAAAAGGTTGTTGAATTTGCCACCCCATACCTCAATGTCATGCAATGGCCCTCACTTTTGCCCATCATGATGGGTGCATTACCTAGCACACCCTAATGGGCTCGATGGCACCTTACCCAACATAATGGGCTTGGGCTTGACCATTCCAAAGGATTTTTTAATCACTACTACAACAACCAAAACAAAATTCCCAGCAAATTTTGTCATTCTTGGACTCAAAAAATTGGGAATTTTTTGGGAAACTATTTTCAAGCTTAGTTCAACTAATCTTGCTTTGGGGGGGGGGAAGGAGGAGGGGGAGATTTAGCAATGTTTTCGATGTCAAAAATTTGAAGAAAGAAAAGAATAAATAAATAAATAAAACCTGATTACAAATGTATGATCATCACTGGAAGATTATGTCATATAATGTGATCAACAAAATGACATCCCTAATCTGCCACCCCAGTCCTTAAATGTACAATATACATAAGCACAGATTTGCTCGCAAAGGCTTCTGCTCCCCTCCATCGTCTTTCTTCCATGACTTCCGTCCCGCTCATGTCCAGCAGCGCTGCTACGCGGCGGAGATCCATACCCCAGCGCCGCCGCTACGCTCCCCGTTTGTCTCCTCACTCCACCCCAGGTCAGTGCACCAGCGCTCTCTTCGATCTCTTCTTCTTCTTCTTGTCTGTTTTTATTCTTGGTCGTTTTTTCCTGTTTCCTGCCGTAGAGTTATGGGTGTCTTGTCATTTTGAACTGAAATGCCGCATTCTCGACCGAGAAGACGAAGACGATGTTTTTTTTTGTTGTGTTGTTGTCGTTATCATTTTATTATTGGCTTTTTCCTGTTTCTTTTTACTGTAGTGTAATCATGGTTGTCTGTCATTTTGTACTGCAATGCCGCATTCTCGACCGAGAAAACGAAGGCGATCAGTTGAACAGCAGAATAAAGTCCCAGAGCTGAGAGATTATAGTGACAAACGAACGAACGAACAAAGAGATTATAGTGAAGGGGACATGGGATATCGTTGCATTTGGTTGTCAGCTTACATGGGATTAGAGTCTTTTAGTTTCTTTAACCACGAAATTTGCAAACAAGATGCAAAGCTGGGAGATTTCAGCGATGGATGGCGTTCTACAGAGGGGTTTTATAGAAAACCCGTGTGTTTGTGACCTAATTTGGATTAGCTGGTGCTGGAACAAATTTAGGGTTTTGATCTTTACTTTGCAAATGCCACAACGCACTTGACTAAAACATGTAGGCAAAACAGTTCAGAGTTGTGGGAGATAAATGATGTGTGTGGCTGCCCTAATCTGCAAGGAATCATGAACTGATTCAGAAACAAAATCTAGGGTTTTGACATTGGGATTTTGTTACCTCCACTATTTGTTGCCAGGAGGAGCTTATGGGCTAATTTATGTCGGGAGTAAGTATGGGGGCCCACATTGTAGAATTGGTGACAAAACTTTGTATGTCATTGGAGACCAGAAGTGTTTCCAAATCTGCTGTGGAAAGCAAGAAGTCAAGATGCAGAACAAAAGTGGCATAACTCAGAGGGGCAATTCGACAATTTGTAGGTCCACAAGCCTTGTGGGTGGGTTGCTAGAGAAGGCCCTTGGTACCTATCTCAATGCACAGGTGTGTATGTGATCAATGCCTCCAGCTGCATTTCTCAAATGTAGCTGAAAAGGAAAGAAGATGCATGGGCCAATTCTTTCAACTGGTTGTCTTGTGTTGAAGGTAGCTTTAAGTCATTATTTTTTTGTGTTCATAGTTGCTAGGAACTCCTGGTCCATGTTACAGGGATATAGTTAATCACATTGCTATAGAACTGTAAATAAAGCTTCTTACTTTTTTAGTCTGCACTAGATTACAGTAGAAAATTTCATGTTTTCCCCCAGCATTTTGCATCCTACTCTGCCTCAATTTACGGTTTAGGAGAAGGCAACTCAATTGTGAGATTGGGATTGGTATCAGGGATTTCATAGAGATTCCCTAGACTCCCTTTCTACTGTGGACTAGTCCAACATTCTCAACAAGAGATTGGAATGTGAAGTCAGGCCCTCAAGCCAACACTGTTGGAGCCTCATTTGAATGTTGCTCAATTACCAAAATTGAAAAGTAACCATTGGAACAATGGCTTTCCTTATCTTAGCTTGTCTCTTGTGTGCAGCTTGATGAATGTGGAGATCTTGATGTGATTGTTGGAGGGAGCAGCTGGGAGCTTTTGTCTGGCAAAGTGAGGGATGTTCGTGTTTCTGCAACAAAAGCAATCTACAAGGTACAATTTTGTTTGCTTCATCCATATATTCTTCTCTCTGTGGAGTTGGCTGGGGTTGGTGAGTCTGTTTCACCTAACATGCCTTTGACTTTGTTAACCTAAAAAATTACAGGTTACTGGCAGTTGAGGGTCCATGCCAGTTCAGGGGAGGCAGACAGTTTCATGCTCTGAAGTATCAGGGTTTCATACATGTGACTTCTACAGGGAGTTTTCTTGACAGAGGTGGATCTGACAGCTTCAAGAGTATTTGTTAAGCCTGGACGAAAAAGGTTTGTCTTCAGGAATAATTGAACTTCCTGTGTTCAACTTAACCTTTCTTCAGTGATCTACTTTGTTGTAGAGTCCAATATGATGAGTTTTCCTTGTCAGCGTGTTCCATGCTCCACAATTTGTTCATGTAGTTGTGAACACAGGAAGTCATTGATGCTCATGGTGAATGTTGTGTATGGTAGGCTGTTTCAGAAACCTTTTCAAGTCATTGCTCAAATCCGAGTGCAAGAAGCAGATCTTAATGCCAGGTCCTTCAATAACTCAAGCCCAGTCCATGCTTTCTGAAAGTTGGGATAAATGATACTCAGTAAATTGATTGGAGTTTCTCATCATTGTTATTTGTTTGTTACTAAAATGCTGTGGTTTACTCATGTAGAATGGTTCTGTTCGTGGGAATGGCAGTCTTGACAGCCCCATTTTCACTAGGTCTCTCAAACAGATCTTTCCAACAAAACCTTCAACATTGAACATTCAATTTGAGGATGGAAACTTATGCTTCTCGTCTCCAGACTGTCACTCAACTGGATATGGACAAGTTGAGTTCCCAACTACTTTGCATATTGATGTGGAGAAGGGTGGAGAGATTCTCTCAGTTGATTCAGTGAGTGGTATCTCCATTCAGAAGGCTTTCAAATTGGGACCAGAAGTTAGAATCACAGAGTTTGAAGTCAATGACTCTTGGATGCAACTAACAGGTGACTTTCTCATTACTCCTTAACTATTGCAAGCTCCTATTTGGGTGCCTCTCCTGTGCTCCATGCTTCTGCAATAGAGCATTGATTGCTTCCAATTTTACAGATGAAAGAAGATTGGTCTAAGAAGCAGTGGTGGTTTCCTGTAGAGGTTGACAACCATTGTTCTTCTATTGATGACCATCTCAGCATTGGCTGTGATATCACCTCTGCATTCAATCTCCCTGCAAACCATTTTTGCCAAAACCTGTGAGATGAGAACTCACCAATGTGAATGAAAGGTTGTCAAAAGCTTAGAACTGAAAATCTCAAGCAGTTTGAGTCATGCATCTGTTTTGGATTAATTACAGAATGTGTGGTGAGACCTTGATTAGGAAGGAGTCATACAGTGTTCATTTTTATTGGGTATGGTCCAGGGACCATAATCATAGCCAGGGATGCCAAGCTCTAATCAGTTTGAGCATGGTCTTCGCTTTTTCAGTGACATGGTAATGCCAGTAGCATGTTTTCTGATTGGTGCAGATTGATAGCCTTTCTGTTTCTGAGTCATGCTACATTTGCAATATTTTGCAATGAAGGGTATATCTTGGAATGATGATGCAGGGATTTAAACTCTCCAGATAGGATTGAGTTCAGTATATTTCCACAGGCCATTTTTCTCATGCCGCAGTATTTGAGGTCAAGGTTAGCAGATTTACAAGAATGTAACAAAGGTATAGTATGGCCTATATCTTACATTTGGAGAATGGCATAGATATAATGAATCCAGTGCCAGGGGACAGAAGACAGAATTCATTAAGGAATGCTTGGAGTTTCATAGAAAGCTTGCACCTATGTAATTCCAGTATCTCATATGACCCAACAAACCCAACCCCAGAGTCTCGGTCATGACTTGCTTGGATCACCAACCTCAACTTCAGAATGCACTGAAAACAATACCATCCAAAAGTACACACCCAACTTCAGTGCATTCATCCTTTGTAGTAAAGTAACCACAAGCCACAAATAAGATTTTCACAGCTATCCCCACTCTTATACTTGATACATGCTGTTAAACCTTAGGCAATACCATCATTCTAATATCTTTTTGATTAATGAGTCCACCTGCATTCTGACGGTTTAACTTGGAATTGAGAAACTAATTGATAATATGATTTCTAGAAGTTTGGGATCCAACAGCACATTAGTGAACAGGAAACAAAAATGGACTTCAGAGTTCAAACCCAAAAAGCACAGAAACAATGTAGATGCAGTTTCAAGTTTAAACCAGTGTTGGGCAATTATCAGAAACAAGCACAGACTCTTGGAGGTTATCAGGGTGGTTCATAGGCTCATGATCATTTTACCGTGGTTCTCAAAAGAATCAAAGAACCAAGTCTGACATATAACGTGTACTTTATTTTTCTTTTGTGGCAAAATTTTGTCACTTGACAAAAAGTGGGGCAGGCAAAGGCTTCAACTCATTTTTTTGGAACAATCTGAACAAATTCACCACATTTCAAGGGAAAAAACCTGATATATAACCAGGTTTTTTGGCTTTTTTTTCTTCTGTGGAAAAACTTTGTCCTGTGAAAAAAAAAGTACATGCAAAGGATTCAAAGGATTTTTTGGGAAAAAATTGCAAATTTCACCATATTTCAAGGGAAAAAGTTCTTAAATTGCCATATTTAGACATTAGTTCTTGGCTTGTCCCCAGAACAATGCAGGTTTCCAACCATTTTCTCCTTCTTACCTGTAGCAAAATTTGGCTAAGACCTCTTGTGGATGGTCACCAGCACACCTAAGTCACAAAATTGAGAAAAAAAACCATGTATATAATCAAAAAACCAGGAACAGCAGTCATTGTTAAAAACCTGCTGGACTCTGATTTAAACAATAATTATTTACATTAAAAATCAGCCTAGATACCCCAGTGTTTCACAATCATTACCTCTTTTGCTGTTATAGTTTTGAAAATTAATGCCAAGTCCCAACTACTCCTTCCCAAATTATGTACAGTGTGTATCTAGGGGGCTCAAAACTACTGCCAACTCTGCCAAAAGTTTTGCCCCAGGGCAGTTAATTTTGTTGGATGGTACAGTAGGATTGAGGATCTGAGACTTTATGCACAAACCCGGTTGTTCCAGTTCTCTTGTACTATATTGAAACCCACCTTTGATGAGCATCAATAACTAAGTTCACAGATTTTCAGCATTGAGAGTCTGGATACACAAATATAAGTTTGAAGGCTATACCTCTAAAAACCTTTTGGAGGTAAGAGACCCGAAAAAGAGACTCCACACATCTGTGACCACTAAAAAGGTGGTTTGCTCCACTGAGATTTATGGTGTCAATTCACATTTGACTCCTGTGCTCATGCTTTCTCACCTCTTTAATGAGCTGCAGTCCCTTATTGAATGAGTCTTCACAAGTTCCAGCCTTTGTCAAGCAGGCCCACAAGGAAAATCAGTGATTTTTGGATGTACTCATTGCATCCAACCAAGAAGAGCTCCCAGAACCAGAGGTCAAGTGCAAATATAGTGGAAAGAAGCAGCAAAGATAGTGTTTGGTATCTATTCAGTGGCCATCCAGATGCCTTGGCTAAGGCACTCAGAAATTCAGAAAAGCTTCCAGCTGGATTGAAATCACGACCCTTGATCAACCAAGCAGTTCGCCAGTTGATTCCAATTGGCTCTAGACCGAATTGTTCCCTAAGACGACTGTCCATGTCTGGTAGATGCCCACTGCCATAGAAAATGGCCACCTTCTTGCAACCATCCCTTAAAGCTTCTTGTAGCTCATCCATAGCAACACGGTTTCGCTCACCTATGATAACTGAGTTCTCCACCAATGCAGATGCACCATCTGTCAAACTGCAATACAAGCAGCCTATTATGAGGACAGAAATCATAACAATCTTTCAAGCAGCACAAACCATGCTCAAAACACCTCACTCTCTCTACCTACTCCTATGGAATTCATATCTTTTTTTCTTCAAAGAACCCTAAAACTCATAGCAACAAAAGTGTTTTTATAGCAAAACCCTAAAAAAAATCAAGTCAAAGAAACATCATGCCCATTAATGAACTTTAGACGGTGGGACATACATAATACATACAAGTTTGGGTTATTATTGTAGTTATGACTAAAAGAGGAATTGTGTAACAAAAACAAACACCATACTCTCGCTATGAGTACCATAGGTATTCCATTCTAACATACCCGTAGCTTTGGTGGTGGTGGTGGTGGTATAATGGTCACTTCTTGGGGTTAAGTTGCAGCCATCATCGTTACCTTCTAGGTGAAAGCATGGTAAAGTATACACAAAAAGTAATGTAAGCAACAAAATACTAAGGTCCCTTTAAAGAACTTGGAGACAAGTTTGACCCTTGCCAACTTCTGGAGGATGCAAAATTCTTACTCTGTGGTTATCTGCTTGGCCAAGAAAACTTTGAAAGCAGCTGCAGGGTTCAACTCCAAGAGTGCTTTCATCTCTGGTACTTGCTTCAGTGGGGCATCAGAGGGTGCGCACACACCCTCAATTACAAATAGGCCCAATAATGGCATAGGTACCATGCGTGATACCCACAGAAGCTTTGCCCTCCATGGATCCAGATGAGGCCCAGGTGCCAATGCTGCCCTTGTGATTGCCTTGCTTGAGATTGCTGTCAAATCTTTGGCAAAGGAGAAAAAAGTTTCTCCCCGCTCTCGCTGAAACCAGTTCACATAATTCAGTTGATATCCACATATGATATTCAGCTGGGAATATAGGTAGAGATCACTGCAAATGCCCTGGGACATGTTCCTGAGCTTGGATGCTTTTATCACATTGTTACAGCAAGGAGTGATGGTTTCAACAAAACAAGAAATATGAGAACATGAGTTAATGTGTACAAGTATATACTGATGCTTAGCACTGTACTTAAGAACTTGACTGAAAAAGTGGCATACCTGCAAAACCTGGAAAGTTTCAAAGTCGAGGTCGGCATGGTACCAATTCTCTTGTCGGTAGTCCATACACTCTAATTGAAACTCCAATGTCAGGAGCTGTGCCATGAGTCGCTGTATTGTACCTATGATGCTAAAACCCTGGCCACCATTACGACCTGGAACCCGCCTTGGGGGCTTCCATCTCATCTTTCCTAATCTGTTTGTTTGCATTTTGTTCTTGTCCGCCACCATCTCATACAGCACACGATCATATGTGCTCAACTCTTTTTGCAAGGAAGAAAAGTACCTGTGGACATTATAGGTCTTTGACAATGTTTGGGTCAATTCCCTCTTGCTCCATCACCCATTCAAAATTCATTGTTGCCCCACTGAACAGTTGAACCCTAGCCATACACTGAGAACTACTATACTGCAAGGGATCCATTTTCATTACGTTTGCAATACAATAGTTCCTATTATATTGCAAAAGCAAAGAAAATGAAATGACCAACTTTGAAACCTGTTCTGAAAAGCAATCAAGAAGCCAGCTGGGAAGAGAGGCAACGATAAAGATCACTGCATTGTTTTTGGTGCTTTTCCATTCCACCCAATGATCCTAGGTTGATGAACTTCAACAACCAGCACTTCAAGTAGCCAGTTCCATCTTCAAAATAGTGAAGTGTATTTCAGTGCTACTTCTACTTTGATTGTTGGATTTTGGTTCCTTCTAACAGTTACACATTGGTTTGGAATTTTTCTCAGAGTAATCTTAGTGACTTACACTCTGTCAGCTATATGAACTGCAGCCACCAAGTCCACCTGCAATGACACATTCCAGCACAAAAACTTAGTCACAAAATCTCTCAGAGTGAGTTGTGGTAGACACACCATTCCCTAAACCTCTATCACCATCAAAAACACTGCCCCATCAACGACTCTAGATCCTATAAAAGATAATGACTTGGTGAGCATGCAATTGTCACAAGAGGAAGACAACTGGACATTAAGACTCCCAACGTAGCATTACACTGCACCGTGCTACATATTCCTCTGAGTTCAATTTGGAACCCTATTCTATATTCATTTCCATCTAACACAAAGTTCAGCAGTGTACAAACCATGGTACTCTGCAAAGAGCTGTGTGAATAAATGCAGAGAGGAACAATCATCCATCAA
>Ga0116227_10002921_pt1 | contig 38432 bp, 29 predicted proteins | sample S1TSphgellanicum_FD_89693 | JGI IMG/M metagenome (GOLD analysis project Ga0116227, IMG submission 89693) | Host-associated microbial communities from peat moss isolated from Minnesota, USA - S1T2_Fb - Sphagnum magellanicum MG | ecosystem: Host-associated > Plants > Peat moss > Unclassified...
AAAAAAAAAAAAAAACACAAAGAACTTCACCAAATGCAAAAGCTAGAAAGATCGACACATTCTAAAATTTGAGAAAGAAGAAATAGAAATGGCTTTCACAGGTGCTCAATGTCTGATACATGACTGATACCCGGATCCGTTTTTGATACCCGTTCAACACTGGAATATACCGTACAGAGTTGATACCTAACTCTTGAGCCATTTCTAGCTACTGACCTACCTATTTTAAAGAGGCAGATAAGAACCGCCCAAGCTAGAGGCATAGGTAGCTAGCTAGGCTACCCTGCTGAGGGGGACGAGCAAATGAATGCCATTGCCACGCCATCATGCCATGTCAGCAAACGGACACATCAGTAGTCCTGACGGACTTAAAACATTCCCAGTCAGTAGTCAGTACATCCCCCACACAGTTCTAATAAGAATGGAAAACCCTAAAAGTGCAACACACTCAAACCAAACCCTAAAACAGAGCAAACCCCCACATCTTCTCCCACTACCATCTCTCTCTCCCGTCTGTCTCTCCTGTCCGTGTGCTTTGCTGCCATCCTTCTTTTGCCTATTTCTGCGCTTGTTGTCTTTGTACAACAAGCGTTGGGCGATTCTTCGTTGCTGTCGTTTTCTCCCCCCCCACTCCCCCAGCCCCCCCCCCCGTCTTTTCTTCTTCTCCTTCTTCCTTCTGCATCGCCTGATCTTAACGGTTTTGTGTCCTCAAGAAATCCGGGGAGCACCATGACAACCATCACTTCCCACGAGCTCAACTTTCTCATCTTCCGCTACTTGCATGAATCAGGTACGTCTTCTTCGTCTTCTCTCGCATGTCTCGGAAGAGAAGAGGGAGATGAGCTTGTGAAGTCTAAGGGGGAACATATTTTATTCAGGGATTCATGATGCATAGCCTGCTGCTTTAGGCATATCTGGAGTAGGGTGAAGGCGGGAGAAGAGGTTCTTTGGTGGGTCTCCGGTTTAAAAAACAAGCGTGCATCGATCTCATGGTTCTGGGAACCAGACGCCATTACCAAGGGAGTAGGTTTTTTGGCATCTGTGGTTACAAGGATACATGAGCTTTTTTTTTAGGGTTTAAGAGCATCTGATGTACCCTAGCCTAAGGTCCAGAACCGAGCAATGGGATTACTGAGCATCAGTTTCTAGAATTATGTTGCAAGAATCTTTTTCTGGAAAATGGTATGCATCCAAACGTTTTGGAGAAGAGGAACTCGTGATCTGCCAACGAACGTTAGAGGGTTTCTCTTTCCATCGAAGGCTGAATGGTGATGCTTGATATTGTACATAATCATGGGGAGTGATTTCATTGTATAGCACTTCCATTTTTTTTCAAGGCAGAAACTGCAACTTCTGATGTTTTGAAGGAAGTAGGTGTTTATGATTTCAATTTGGACTTCTGAAAAGGATTCTTCAGTTTGTAGTGTTTTAGGGTTTGGTAGCTGTGGTGTCAAGGATGAGGGCTCTATGTCCCGCTTCTCTTTGTATGTACTCATATAGACTGTATTCTCTACTGACAAGGGAGCATGTGTACATGGTTACCTGAAAATATGAGAATAGAGAAAAGATGATAGGGTGAATGCTTTATGTGCTTGCTGCAGGCTTCATACATTCTGCCTTTGTGTTGGGCTATGAAGCTGGTCTTCATAAGAAAAGTATTGATGGAAACCATGTACCCCCAGGCGCCCTGGTCTCCTTTGTCCAGAAAGGGTTACAATATTTGGAGCTGGAAGCTAATTTGAATGATGTGAGCTCTTCTCTTCTCCAGCCTGAGTCTGTGGAGTCTGTCTACATTCTTTAGATTCAGCTCTGTTGAAAGCATTCTCATCACCATGGTTGTCCTGATCTTAGCACAATCCTTTTGGTTGGTAGAGACAAACATAGAGAGCACCACACAGGGAAATTGTGCAGTGTGAGTTGCCTACGTTTTCAAATTGACAGCAGGCATGATATCAAGAAGGTGTAGGGTTATGCCAGTTTCCTCAAACTACTTGTCCTGAATGAGATCTCTTGCAGGATGGAACAGACGTTGATGGTGACTTCTCGCTTCTGCAACCAGTAGATCTTTTGACTAAAGACATGATGGAGCTCCGCCAGATGATAAAAGAGAAGCGGTCAAAGATCGAGAGAGAGAAAGAGAAGGAGAAAGAGAAAGAGAGAGAAAAAGAGCGGGAGAAGGAGCGTGAACGTGAACGGGAGAGAGAAAGAGAAAGAGAACGGCAGGAGCGGGAGAAGGAAAGGGAAAGAGAAAGAGAGCGAGTAGAGCGTGAAAGGGACCAAGAGAGGGAGAAAGAGAAGGAGAAAGAGAGGGAGAAAGAAAGAGAACGCGATCGTTTTGAAAGGGAGAAGGAACGTGAGGAAAAGGTTAAAGTTGTCAAGATTGAGGACACTCGAGTGCCCAGTGGAGGTTAGCCCAATCTCCATTCAATTATGAACCTGTTAGGGTCTAACTGTGTCAGTTTTCCTCTTTCCTTCCTTATGTGATTGTTGCTATGATCTCTTGTTATTTGGTCTGAAATCTCAAACCTCCAGAAGGAGCTGATAAAGTCAGTTTTGGGAGTCATGGCTGCTCGTCACGGCTTGTGATGATGAAGGTGATGATCTGACACTGACACTTTGTGAATGGCACTCATAAGGTTATGACCATGATCAATTCATGTTGTGTTTGTTTGGGTTTTGCTGGAACTGATGGAATAGTTACCTTCAAAGTATTGTTGTTGAATTTCCTCTGCAATCTTGTAGATATATTGTTTGGTCCAAAATGTAATTAAAGTTAGCATCAGGGATTTTCAGAGTTTCTTCTCTGGTTGAATCACATGGTGCATGTAAAGGTTCTCATACATCGGGAGAATATGCATCTGTATGTACCTCGATGAAGGTCGCCTTAATGCTGAAAGTGCCATAGTTAAGGTGGTAAATTGATCCATTGCCTGACAGACTCATTTTGTCAAAGAGGTCTTTAAACTGTTATTGATTGTTATGTTGGAGCAGATCAAATGGAGGTGGCCAGTGCCCTAACACTTCAAGGCAATGAGATATTGCATTCTGATGTCACTATTCTTGAAGGCCATACATCTGAGGTTTGGTTATGCTGTGTCTCTCTACTATTTCTGTGAGTCAATCTGTGTATTGTATTGTTAACCAACCGTTTGTTGATAAAATAATATTTCTATTGCGTGTTTCTGCCCTTGGTCTCTCAAATGATTTTCTGTGGGGCTTTTTATGCATGAGTGGGGAGCCCTTCTAAGTACACTTTGTTCTCAAAAGTTGATGCACTTGAAGTTAAAATGATATGTAATCGTTTTCTCAGAATTTTGGGCAGATGATTCCATACCTATCTATACCTATCACTGGGAGCTGATGAAAGTCAGTGGGTAGTCATGGCAGCTTGTCACGGCTATTTGTGACACAGTTGATGGTTGGACACTTTGTGAGTGGCACTCATAAGGTTATGACCACACTCATTGTCATGTCACTATCAATTTGTTGAGATTTCTCTGCAATCTCATATATGTGTTATGGTAGCTGGCATACATGGTGCTGTTGTACTTCCTTGAACATGTGTGTGACTGTTGCAAATAGCTTCGCATTTTTTCTGTGCTTGTAGGGTCTGGTCTCTTTTTTGAAGGAAGCACTCTTCTTCACTGATGTGTTGTCAGATCTGAGAACTCTATAACCTTATTATTTGTTCATCTCTCAATTAAAAGAGTAAGCATGGAGAACTTCTTTATATTTGTGAAACATTGTGTATTGTGTGGGTGTGTTCAAGCCATCATCACTGATGGTAGTTGTATACATGTTTGTTTGATGTTTAAAGGACTAAGGTGCTTTGGAAATACAGGTCTTCATCTGTGCATGGAGTCCTACAGGATCTTTGCTTGCCTCTGGGTAAGGAACCTGTGCCTGTCTTGGGAAGATTTTGTCCAAACTGCAACTGTTTTTGGTGTGTCAGATGGGGAAGGGAATTCTAGGCTATGGCGTTTTTGACTCTTGGGTTTTCCTTACATGAAGTTGTTGATTAATGGTCTGCAGCTCTGGAGACTCCACTGCCAGAATCTGGACCATACCAGAAGGGCGCTCAGGAAATATGTCACATGTTGCAGCACCTAAGCCTTTAGTGCTGAAGCATTTCAAAGGCAAAACCAATGAGAAGAGCAAAGATGTTACCACCCTAGACTGGAATGTGAGTTGAACCATGTTTCTGTCAATTCTATTCTCTTGTCAGATTTCTCTGAGCTATCAGTTTCTTTTTAGTAACTCTCTCTCTTTTGTCCAGGTTTGTTTTGGGTTAGAATTTGGTGTACCTGTGTGCTTTGTAGCATTTCGTATATTTCAAAAATGAACCTTCTTGCAAGGTGAAATGCGCTTCCCTTTATCTAAAAATTGCATCTGGATGTCAACAGGGAGAGGGATCACTTCTTGCAACAGGCTCTTATGATGGTCAAGCTCGTATTTGGAGTAAAGATGGTATGCTTAAGCTTCTGCAGTTTCTGCATAGTTGCCTATTGGAAATTGCTGCTATTTGTTCCTAACATTCTCTATATTTTCCTTTCTTTTTGCAGGGGATTTGAAGAACACCCTCAACAAACATAAAGGCCCCATCTTCTCTTTAAAGTGGAACAAAAAAGGAGATTGCCTTTTGAGTGGGAGTGTGGACAAAACAGCCATTATTTGGGATGCCAGGACTGGCGATGTGAAACAACAATTTGAATACCATAGTGGTTAGTAGCTTTGGTCTCTTGCATTTCTAATTGAGCTGTTTAACAGAAGAGTGCTCAGTGCTCTGTCCAATATGTTCCTCTCTACAAAGTTCTAGTACTCTGAGAACTAATTCTGTGCATGTCTGTTGTTGCTCTGCAGCACCAACTCTGGATGTAGACTGGCGGAACAATTTGTCCTTTGCCACATGTTCAACAGACAAAATGATCTATGTGTGCAAACTAGGAGACACAAAGCCAGTGAAAGCTTTTGCAGGACATCAGGTGGAAAATCTGTTCCAAGTATGCAATCTCTTATGGGTTTAGCCTTTTTGCATGCTGGGGTTTGCAGTGGAATTGGATAATGACTGACTGTGGTTACTTTACACAGGATGAAGTGAATGCAATAAAATGGGATCCTACTGGCACCCTCCTTGCCTCTTGTTCTGATGATTTCACTGCAAAGGTAAGTCACTGCTGCTGGATGGTTGATGCCTACATTTTGTTAGAAACAGCTCATGTCAAACATGTTCAAGTAATAGTTTTGGGGGTACTCTTTGTCAAACAAACATTTTCAAAGGTTATTTTTTCCATTGATTTTCATTAAGGTTCTCTACAGATATGGAGCCTTAAACAGGACAAGTGTGTACATGATCTCAAAGATCACACAAAGGTAAGCAAAGATGAAAATCTTGTGCTGTTTGTATGAATATTTGACTTTTCTGTGTTGCCTTGCTAAAAGATAACCATGTTTGATCATTGTGTGCTTCTGTACTAGGGTTCTGTTCCCTTGTTGCTCACTTGGGTTGGAGAGATTTCGTTTACCTTCTCTCATATCTACGATTTACCCAATTAAGTAGAGCTTCTTGATTTTTTCAACTCTATCCCTTTTCCAAGTGCCTGGACTCCTCAAAGGTTATCAAAGGATTGTTTTTTTGTTCTATTTCAGCTTCTGATTGTCTTTTGTGTGACAGGAAATATACACAATAAAATGGAGTCCAACAGGACTAGGGTCAGCTAACCCGAACCAGCAGCTTGTATTGGCAAGGTATGTGTGTGTGTAGAAGCTCTAGTACATGCTGTTAGTTTCCAGTGAGCAAGAATGTTCTTGGGTGTGATATTGAGTGGTTACTGATTCCATCTGTGTGCTCTTTGAGTGTGAGATTTTCAACATTGCTTATAATGTTGGAGAGTTGGAGGGCACTTACTGTTGTAGTGTGGCAATTTCTTAAATGACACATCTTGTATTGACTGGGGAATTCATGCAGTGCCTCATTTGATGCCACCATCAAATTGTGGGATGTTGATCAAGGTGCACAGCTGTTCAGCCTGACTCATCACAGGTAACACTATTTGAATACCTTTCTTTTCATCATTTGACCTTGTATGTATATCAAGCATTTGCTATTCCTGATTGTATCTGGTTTTCCTCTTGCATAAGCAACTCACCTTGAGCTGTCCAAATAGTTGTAAGATCCGTAATTGAGGAGCACTGAGATTGTTGCCTCATCTGGAGAGTTATGATCCCTTCGTTTGACTTAACTTTGTGTGCATGATGGCAGTGAACCTGTGTATTCAGTGGCATTCAGTCCTAACGGAGAGTACCTAGCAAGTGGGTCGTTTGACAAATGTTTGCACATTTGGTCTGTCAAGGATGGCAGCCTGGTGAAAACATATCGTGGGAGTGGGGGCATTTTTGAGGTCTGCTGGAACCGAGAGGGAGACAAAGTTGCTGCATGCTTTTCAAATAACACTGTTTGTGTGCTGGATTTCCGGCTGTAGACTAGCTATGGACGTCGTGTCTAGAAGTTTTGGTTGTAGACTTCTGACCAATGTGTAGTGAAGATTCCTTTGCTAGTGTAGCCTGTGGCCAACAATTGTATTGTGTACAGATCTGAGCTTAAGTTATTTGTACATTAGTCACATCTTTTGAGAAAGATATTTGTTGAAGGACAAATGATTGATTTGGTGTTGCAGTGTTGGAAAGTGAACTTGTGGAAAATCTTGGGCAAAATAGAACCATCAGGTTCCTGCCCTTTATAGAGCATGGTGATCAGTAAAAGGGATTTTCAAACCTGGCTGCATTCTATGCTTGTATGCTTATGTGTTTTGCTTTGTGTTGATTTCTGATTCCTACTGTCTTCATCCCTTTTGCATCAGAGGTATATTCTGATCTTGCCAGCAGATCATCAGTCAATCACCCTGTACAAGAACCTTATCGTTTTTGTAGTTTATTATGTAGTTTGAAAAATATTAGATGCTTTGGCTTTTCTGACTGCGGTTTTTTCTCGTGGTGCTGTCCAGCCTTTTCTGTACCAGTTAAGGTTCATTTGACAGTATTCATATGGCAGAAATCCTATATATTGTATATAACACATGGCAGCTGTTTTGACATGATGATGCAAGTACCTTTAGGATTGAAACAGAAGGATCACTGGACTCCTGAGAGGAGTTAGATATCTATGTGAAAGAAATTGCACTCCCATAGTAAGCAGAAATCCCTGTATTCTGGAACTACCGTTTGAAGGTGTAGGGCACATCCCTGGAGAGACAATGATGAGCATCTCAGATTATGATCCCTGCAGACTGCCAAAATTGAAGTGAGATCCATGGCAACGAAGTGCACCTGGTGCATTCTATGGCTAGAATGCTACCTTGAGAGCAGCAATGAGGAGGATGTTGATCTGTGATCTCTGCAGACCCCTAAATTGAAGTGCTTCAGAGCAACAGGAAGCTACAGGTGCAATTTGCAGAGAGGCAAAGTCTTGATGGGAAATTGAGCAAGAGGAGGACAAAGGCAGATTGACAAAGAGCAGTCTCCAGGGCATGTGCTCATGGATGCTGCATTGCGGTGGGTTGAATTTAATCTGATTTAATCATGTCCTGAGAGTTAAGTGAGTCATGATCATAGTGATCGTGTTCGTGAAATGCTGCTGAACTTTATGCATGATATTTGCAGCTCAATGGTAGTTGGATATTTTTCCAACTGTTTCCTCCCTTACAAAACTCTTGCCATTGATCCTGGGCAAATGGGGAGCAGCTGCAAGTCTATTTCCTGGTGGAGGATAGACAATGCATCACTGGTAAGAGGGAACCTTTGTGGTGTAGAGTCCCAAAGGTGATTGCATTTTTTTCCCTGACCTGCTGAGAATTTTGCTTTCCTGCAATTTTCCTACGAAGTAGTGTTCTTTCATACTCAGGAAGACTTTGCTGCTTTTAACTCTTCCTCACAGCAGAGAGTTCATGCACAGGTTGGCCTCATTGCCATTGTGCTACAAACTCATATCTCCTGAATTATGAAGACACACTTGTGGACCTTGCTAGTTTACACCCGACTTGTTGAGATCTTCAATAAGGTAACACTTGGCCTCTATCCTGAACATAAAGCTCTAACCTAGTAGTGTTGCTGATTTCACCTTCACATATTTGCTCAGAGTATATATCAGTTTAGAAGCTGCAAAACATGTAGTGCTAGGGAAAAAGGGTATGCAGTTTGATTTTATGCATGATTTCTTGCTATACAGAGTCTCCTTTCTTTTCTGGAGTTGGTTGCTGTTGAAGCAGAAATGACACCCAACCCCTGTCATGGTATTTGGCATTATGATTAAAGGAACCTTGGGATTATCAAGTACAAGACTGCATTCTATTCAGTCTACCCTAGAGTGAGACTCATGTCTGGAAGTATGCATTATGGGATGGAAACCCAGAATGTAATTTGGAATATGTGTTGTAACTTGGAATACTAGGTTGCATGCTGATGCCAGTGGATAACATCTATAACTACATTCTGCCTTGATTGTCTTCCTGCAGATTGGAGCAGATATTGAGGACATCAAATGCTCTTGGACAATTGTCCAACTGATCAAATGGGCAGATGAAACACGAAATAAGCTTTTGAAAGTAATGTATTAGCTTCATGGTCTTGAAAGGTTGTTATTCCATCTTATTCCATGGAGCTTGAATCATATGTACGGATGAGCACGGAAGTCTTTCAGCTGCCTAAATTGCTTGAAAAGACAGATGGGGCTTTGTCTGGCATAAATAACCTTGGGATTGATAACAGATTACATTTGTCCTTACATGGTTCTAGTTTTCACTGCTTAGCTTCTTTGTAGGGACGCTCATGATTCTGTTCTCCAGTTTGGGATGACCAAGTGCAAGTGGTTCCCTCTTGTGTGGCAAAAAAAGACTATAATGAGCAGCAGCTCCAGACGAGCTCACCTCTCTAGTGATGTTCTCTTTGTGCAGTTGACATGGATAATTGCTGCTTTGTAACAACATACTAAGGATACTACTATATCTGCATACTTATATAGAAAGTTATGAATCGTACCATATGTATTTTTTCCAAAGAAACTTTATTTGTCAAATTTCTTTTTTCCAGCATATTGCTCCTTTTCAATTATGCTCTTGGCATGGACCTTGTCTCTCTTGTTTTCCTCCCTTCTACAATTCTCCTCTTAAATCCTTCCTTTTTAACATGCTATCAATACTACCTTGTCCATGTTGTTACCATTCTAGAGAGTTATTGAATGAGCTTGGAAGATGGTGCTGATCCTGAATAGGTGAACCTTTTTAAATGTTACATATGATCAGGGTTGACCCATTTAGACACAGCCCTGATGATATTACCATTTTGAAGGTGCTGATACCACACGTAGTATGATAATTGATATTGCACAAGAGGACCTCTTTACTGAACTACATGCAGAGAGACATATCCCTTGGTAAGTCCTATTGGGTAGGGAGGAGTTGAGGAGGGTTGATGTTCACTTGATCCTGAGACAGAAGAAGACAACAGTTGTTTCTTTGGGTCACTCAAGCTTCAAAGCAGGATGTGAAGGAAGAAAACAAAGAAGTAGAAGAAAGTTTCATCAAATGAACATGTTGTGATGTTAGACATTAGAACTTGATGTTGTAACAAATGAAAAAACTTCTCTTCATGAAGTTCCATTTCATTTTTCCTCCTTCCTCTCCTTGCTTCTTCATTTGTTTTTTGCCCTTTCACTGCTATTCCCTACCCATGTTGATAGGAAGCCCAAGTTTCTTATTTGCTACTAACATGTAAATTAGATGATATCAAGATGTGTAATCTATGAGGTCAGTAATGCTGGTGTTTGGTGTCCAACAATGAACAAGAAAGTGCATTGCAAAGCACTAAATACTGTAGTTTCTGGAGGCAATGGTCTATGGGTCTGCAGAGAGTCCTTTTTGGCAAAGATCTGCAAGCACAAGTAGAATGGTGTTAGTGATGGCCTTAGATTAAGGTCAGACTTGTTTTATTCCATTTGGCTCAGCATTGATCATAGGCCTGCATTTCCTGTCAAACACTGGTTTGAAGTTTTTGGAACATGACAATCTACAAACAAAGCTACCCTATTTTGTGTACAAAAAGGGACCTTGATACCTCCACAAGGGTGTAAGTTGGTGAATGCTAGGATTTGGATTATGATGAAAGCTGAGAAATTTTAGGTACATATGGAAGATGAAATATACAAGTATCTTGATGTGTTAATGCAGTAGTAGTAGCATGAGTTTGTAAAAAGAAAAATGCTTGATTTGTGCTTCAATACCCTTAAATGTGCAAGGGGAATTGGAACTCCTTATTATTTGCTATGAATGATTTTTCAAAGCAATTATGTGTACATGCATTGAATCATAGAATCATAGACATTTTGTGTACTTGCCATTCAAGAAAAGGGTAATCAATGTAAAATCAGTCTCTAGGCACCTCCAGTGAGGATAAACTTCAAGGTCAAAATATCTTTAACCCCTTTCACAACAATTATCTAATGTGAGTTCTGAGCTTTATTTGAGCCTAACCATGCACCTTATTGGCCATGCACCCTAATGATCTTGACATCATGAACATTTTCTGTACATGTTTACACTTGAATGGCCAACAAACCTTCTATACTTGTCAACCACAAAAGGGTGATGAGTGTAACCCACAAAAGGGCTCAGGGTGTAGAAAGTGGTGTGGTCGTGCTTGTTGATGGCAGTGTGCAGCTCAAACCTCTTAGGCTAGTCTGGGTTGGCCATAAACAACCAGCCATAGACCACAACATCAACATTGTGAGACTTCTTCATGGCTTCATTTCCATCTCCACGATTGTACCTTCTGTTTGGGTCAAGAAGCTGCTTCTATTAGCTTCTCATGCGAGTGTTGAAGAGAAGATTGTAATCCCTTCTGCATGAGTCTCTGTTATGGTCTGTGATTTGTGTGGTGCAACACAATGCAAATACAGGATATTATTGAAGTTGTTGAGAAAGTTGGCAATGTGGAGAGCTAGTTTCATAGGATCTGAATCAGATGCATTATTGATGACATCTGTGAAGGGGGAGATCTTGAGAAATATTTTGCAACTTTCTTGTTCAGCATGTGAATGTTAAGGCATTCACTTCCATTCTTTTAAAAAAGATGATGTGCAAGAAAATTTGGAGTGCAACTAATTCATTTGGAAGTAAATATAAATAAGGTGCTTAGAATTTATTTATGAGAATATATAAATAATAAAATATTATTTCAATATTTTGTTATTTCATAGCATGCCCAAAAAATACCCCTTTATCAACTAATTCATTAGGATGTAGAAATATTAATGTAATTAAATACAAAAAAGGTTTTTAGAATTCCATTGACAATTCATCAGAGTTGGTTTAGGTAGGACAACTTTAAGGTCAATAAGTCATAAGTCGTGGTCATCACTTGAACAATTTCAAACTAAAATTTGTTTAATCAATTCCTAAGTAAAGAAAAGAGGCATGGAAAAATCTGTTTTCCAATTTGTGTGTGTATATATATATATATTTCCAAGACCATATTCACAAGTAGATTTTTAACATTTTTTTTTATAAATTTTCATTTGATTTTTCTTCAATTGAATCTTAATCCAAATGTTCAATTGAATTGAAATTAAATTTACTTGAATTAGAATTCGATTCTTTACAATTAAATCTAAATTCAATTCAAGTTACATGCAATGTCAGTTAACATTTTCATGCAAATTGAATTTAATTTTCACAAAATCATTTCATTTCATTCATCAATTAATCATCACTGGTAGTGTGTAGCAGCACTTGAGCCCAAGTTTTAATAAAATATTTATTCAACATATTATGATTTCATAGCACATGAAAAAAGTGCCCTTTTATTGGGAGGTGTTTCTTCAAACATACAAGGAATGGAGCCCTTAATCAACATAGTACCTAGGTGGCTAAGAAGAAGGAGAAAAAAGGAGAAGATGATCCTTGGATCCCAAGTGTGGGTGGAGCCTGTTTTTGTGAGGTATGTACCCAACTACAATCCAGGAAGCCGAAGAGTAGGCGTCGGTTACTGATGAACAGACAACAGACTCGCCTCTGTCTGTCTGTCTGTCTGTCTGTGTCTGTGTCTCTTGCACACTCAAAAACTGTTTTTCCCTGAATCCAAGGAACAACAGCATTCAGCTCGTCAGCTGCCTGGCTTCCACCATACCAACGGGTTCAATGCATGGTTGAACACAAGAAAATTATTGCTTTGTTCAAGCCCATCCCAATTAGAGCAGAGAGAGAGATATGATCTGGAGTGCAATTGATCCGTTTGAGAGAGAGTGAGAAACTAGAGAAAATTCTGGAGTGCAATTGATCCTAAATTAGGAGAGAGGGAGATACCACAGAGAGAGAGAGAGATCTGGAGTGCAATTGATCATTTTGAGAGAGAGAGAAACAGAGATCTCTAGAGTGCATTGATCCGAGAGAGAGAGAAATGGAGTGCAAATGATCCTTTTGAGAGAGGGATCTGGAGGGAGTGCTTTCGATCCTTTTGGGAGAGAGAGAGAGAGAAGAAATGGAGTGCAAATGATCCTTTTGAGAGAGGGATCTGGAGGGAGTGCCTTCGATCCTTTGGGGGGAGAGAGAGAGAGAGAGAGTAGGGCAATTGATCCGTTTGGCGCCCTAGAATGGTCGTTACATTTCTCCTTGCAGGTCCTTTCATACGCACCTCAGACACTCTCATTTTTCTCTCTTCCTTTCTTTCTCTCTGTATCCGTGTGTGCATCTCTCTCTCCCCAAACTCAAGAATATTCCACTGCGCATGCATCATACATGTATCCAGAATCCTGATCATACACTTAGTGATGTGCAGGATTGTACGAAGTTAGGGAAAGAGTTTCATGAAGAGCCTTAATCTCTTCAATCTCTGAGCCGCATGACAAGCTAGAGCTTCGAGATCACCATGTCCAGATAACAAGAATTCCACAGGTTTGAATGGTTCATGATCCGATCACGAAAGCTGGGAGTCGATGGCCAGTTATGTGTTGAGGAATTGCACACATGACATTCTTGCCTTCCGACGTCGAAATAGCTCGGAGCCGGATCATGGTCGATCATGGGTTGCTACGGATAATCACTTTTAAGTAGCTCAGGATATTCCACACTACCTCCAATCTCATGAATCGTGTTCATGCAATGAGATCGATCATCACTGGTTGTAGTACTGATCATCACCCTGATTGCTTGCTAGACACCAAGTTATTCGAAGAAAGCATGTGGCCGATTCAAGCTTGCAGTGCATCAGCAGCAGTTAGTTGAGATTAGACTGTGTAATGAGATTGTCAATTCGACGTGGAGGAAACTGCTGAATTTGTAGGAGACAAACGAAAGGAAATCTTGAATTGCAATAGTCTCGGTTGTAAAGATGAAGATGAAATATTCTAGGGTTTGTAATCTGCTTGCAGAGCTGTAATCTACGAAGCAAGCTACACTAGTGCGGGGCAAGATATAATGTAAGGACAAGCGCGTCGACGAGTGCATGTTGTTGTTGTGGTGGTGGTGGTGGTCGTCGTCGGCTGGCCAATGAAGAGCGAAGCAAAATGGGAGCCACTAGTGCGAATTCATGCAGTTCGGCAACAACATCCAATTCAATGGCCGGGACGTCCTGCAGCTTCTCGTCGTCGGTGTCGATCGACAAGCTACTCCTGGAGCAAGGTCTGCGCCATAATTCACTGCTTTCCAAAGTCACCAAGAAGAGGAGGTTGCTCAAAGATCAGCAGGTTGCAGCTGCAGGAAATATTCTTCTTCCCACTGGGCTTCAATATAATATGCAGGGCTGCATGAGCAGCTTGTCAAATCTCGCGTTGCAGCAGAGCCCTAGTGCAGGAACAGTAACACTAGTGCCAAAGCTGCTACCTGAGAAACGGCCTCGTGATCGTTCCGCTGATCGCACAGACCTCAGCGGACGTGATCAGTCGATGCCAGCACTCCAACAAAACAATATTATGGCTCCAGCGATCCCACCACCTGCAACAGGCAATTACTGTCAATCACTCTGCACAGCATAACTCATGCAATTGCATCATCAAGGAGATCTCCACGTGCTGCATGCATGCACGCTTGCTTGCTTGACAAGTAACTGTTTAAGGATTCCCAGGCTGTGGAACCATTGATCAATAAGAACTTGAATTTCCCCCTATACAAACATGAAATGGTTTGTTTGACAACGGGAAAATTATACAATGATCTCTGTCTCTCTGTCTCTCTGTCTCTCTTTCACAATGGGGAAATTAGAATAAACATTGAAATATTATTAGTCCGAGGATTCCCTTGGAGATCTAAATTCCCTATGTTTTGTTGATTCTGAAACTTTGATTCGTCAGAGGTTTCACCACTCTTTTCCCTAGAGGGAATGCCAAAAAAAGGTTTCTTGTCTAGCTTCTTTTTACACAGTTTGTTTGTTTTTAGAAATGGACATTGAGTTCTCTGAACGACCCTTACAAGTTTCGACTTATCTCATGTGATGGCTTGCTTACAGTGGTGGAACGAGTGCGGGTTACGGTGCGAGTAAGGCCGCCAATGACTCTCCTGGAGCGGAAAGAAGAAGCGGCGCCCTTCATTTTCTTGGACACAGACAAGAATACTCTCATCTTGCGGCGCAAGTATGCTCCTTCTGCACGCAACCTCATTCCTCCTCCCGCATGCATGCATGTCAAACTCCACTCAGGTTTTTTTTTTTGTTTTTCCCAATTTTGTGATGTATTTGTCGTAGTGGCAACCATCCACAAGAGGAAAGAGCCAAATTTGGTTACAGGTCAGATAGAGGAGGAAAGTATACATTTTCTACAATCCTGCTATGATGTTTTTGCGACCTTGAAGAAGAACCAAGTATCTAGGCTACTTCCATGTTTTTCTCCTTATCAGAATTTGGCGAACTAAAAGGCATTTAAAAAGGAATCTTGCGACACTAGAAAAAAGAAGAAGAAAACTTAGATGTTGCGTAGATGCGAAATTTTGCAAAACTAATTTGGACTCTTCTTGTAACAATACATTGTCCCTGAGTACATGTATCATGTGTCCACGGTGATGATCATAGAGCATCAGGAACTGCATGGATACAGTCTAAGAATTCAGGCAATTAATACAAAACATCATCATCTCATTCACCGCGGCATGCAGATCGTAGATCGACTTATTAAAACACAATCTTGAAGATTTGAGGGAAAAACCAAAAAGACAAAAAACTGCACGAGTCTGAATAATTACTGAACAAAGAGTGATTCTAAAAACAATTGTACTACGTGTGTGCATGTTGAATTGATCAGGGGAAGCTTTGTGGACCTCACAGAATTCCGCTTTGACGCAGTTCTGCCATCGACTGCGCGTCAGATCGACGTTTACAACACGGCTGCTCGAGCTGTTGTCATGGTAAATACCTTCAAAACTCTTACTACAACTGAAGTTCTGCAAAAACATGCGTGGGCTCAGAGCAAAAAATTAGTCCTAGGTAGTAAAAAGATCAGCACTCCTAGGACTTCAGAAATTCGATACAAACATCAGCAGCTGCGCTCCTAGTCTAAGAACTCCTCAATTGAATTCACTAAAAGAGAATGTGGTTTTTCTCACACAAAAAAGCCGTGGGTCATGACACAGGTGTGAGGTAAACTTTGTGGTTTTATCCATTACAATGTACAATGTGTGGTGTTTATTGTGAGATATATTATTCGAAAATGGTGATTTGACATTAGGTAATGGCACAAATTACATTGAAAAAGACTTGAAGAAGAAGTATTTGGGGTTTTTGTTGCACACTGATCATGTATCATGTGCTGTGGATTGATCAATGATGCATGCGGTGCCGCATGGTTGTGCAATCAGCAGGATGTCTTGAATGGCTTTAATGGAACTGTGATGGCATATGGGCAAACTGGGGCTGGAAAAACTTACACTCTCTCTGCAAAACATCCCACAGCACATGGCATCATCACAGCTATTGCAGGTTTCAAACTTCAGAATCTCCCCTGCTTGGCTCATCATCATCATTATCTGACAGTTCTTAATTTATGCCCGATCATCAACTTGTCCACCACCAGTCCAATTTTACCACCTGATCCATGCTCTTGAGCCGGCATTGCCAGGAAATTTGATCTTCTACTGTAATCATGTTGATAATTTTGCTCAAGAGTTTAACCAGGATTTCACAATTTATGATGTTATGTTGATGATTTTACTTTCAAATTGGGTTGAGTATATTGTGATCTTATTTTACAATTTATGTTGATGATTTTGCTTGGGTCAAGTGTGTGAGGATTTTATGATCTTGTTGCACATTTTGGTTGATGATTTTGCCTCAGTCACGTGTGAGGATTTTTTATGATCTTGTTGTGCAACTTATGTTGATGATTTCACTTGAGTTGAGTGCAAGGATTTCATGATCTTTTTGCACAATTTATGTTGATGAATTTTCTTGAGTTAGACCTGTTCCAGGATTTTATGATCCTATTGTATGTCCACTTACGTTGATGATTTTTCTTGAATCTGGCAAGAATTTTATGATCTTTTTGTACAATTTATGTTGATGATTTTGCTTGAGATGATTGTGAGGATTTTATGATCTTAATGCACAATTTATGTTGATGTTTTTGCTTGAGTCAAGTGCAAGGATTTTATGATCTCGTTGCACAATTTATGTTGATGATTTTGCCTCAATCTTGTGAGGATTTTATAATCTTGTTGTACAGCTTATGCTGATGATCTTTTGCTTGAGTCTCGTGAGGATATTATGATCTCGTTGTGTACAATTGATGTTGATGATTTTGTTTCAATCTTGCACTTGAATTTTATGATCTTGTTGTTTGTGAATTTATGTTGATGATGTTTTTTGCTCAGGGATCATTCCAAGGTCAGCTGCAGAAATTTTTGAGAAGGCAGATGCTGATAGGGAATTTGAGTATCATGTCTCCATGTCTTATATCCAGATCTACATGGAGCAGGTGACATTTAATTCCTTATCAATTAGATTTCAAACCCGAGTCTGATTTCATGATGTCAATCGATTTGAATTTAGAATTCTCGACTAAATTTCTTGGTACATCATCAGATTGAACTCGAGAAGCAGAATTTGCTTGGCTGTAGAAACAGATTGAATTTTAAGCATGACATGTTTAAATTTGCAAATAGGTCACGAAACATTTTTTGGTTGCAGATTCAAGATCTGTTGCGACCCGAGAGCTGTAACATGCAGATTCGGGAAGGTGACAACGGGGTGTTTGTATCGGGTGTCAAAGATGTGGGATCTAATTACCTTCTGTATTATGCTCCAAGCCCCCCAACCTTCAACAACATTTCTTTCTGAAAAATTGTGCTATCTAGATCACTCATCATCACTCCTTGTAAGAAATTAGAGAGAGGGGGTGAGGTGGGGTGTGCATGGTGGGATTTCGAATGGACCCCGAAAAAACCCTTACAATTGAAACTAAAACTTACACTAAAATTTTTGAATGTTGCCACCAAATGTTGAATATTATTACTGGGGTGAAGAATCATGACTGGAAACTTGTTGTTGTGTTAGTACACACATGATGTATTTACCTGCAAATGTTGTTTTGACAAATTGTGAAGTGATAATTTTTTTTTCATTTATTATTGTTTTGTCTGGATGAGTAATAGATCAAAGTGAAGTCGGTGGAGGATTGCATGAGGCTCTTGATGCTTGGGGACCAAAATCGTTGCTTTGCCTTCACAAAGCTTGTGAGTGTGTGAACCGGGCTTCATTATTTTTGTTGGGAAGATTGAAGGATGATGATGACGATCATGTGTGGAGATGTGAAATTTATTGAGAATGATGATGTATGACAGTGCTTGTGATGATGTGTGTGTGTTTGTTGGCCTTGCCTTGGTAGGCAAGGATATTGTGTTTAGATTCATTATAGAGTATAGTAGGATTTTGGCCCCTAGGTAATAAATAGGTCGATTTTTATATGAGGAATTTTGAAAGATGATATTTTGACTTGTGTTGAAACTTGAGATTAATTATAGAGTTATAATATCTTGAAGGATTTTGGTTTCTTTTACAGGATTTTTGGAAAATTATGTTTTTATATGGTGAAATATTTGAGTTTCCATAATCCTTCTTTTGCCTTAAGATACTTTTTAATGTAAATGGCAAGGCCACGCGTGATACAACCCTTGTTTTTTATGATGGGTGCAGAATGCGCATTCATCTCGAAGTCATGCAATTGTGATACTGACAGTGGAGAAGAAACCTGCGAGGAATCTGCAAAGGACTCAGGGGTACAAGACTAGTTCCTTGACAACTACACATTGGCCTAATGCAGGCTCCTCCTGCTTTGGAGAGTCTCAAAGGTAAATTGCTATTCAAAATCCTAATGTTAAAGGAAGGCAGGAGAGGAAAGTACAAGTCCGAGAGGAAAGTAGAAAAATTTAAGAATCTTACTATATTTTGTTGACCTGGTGGAAATTCTCTAAATATTGTAATTTCAGAAATATTTTCCTCAAAATCTGGCAATTTTGGAGCAATTTTTTCACAAACATATTTTCCTCAAAATCTGGCAATTTTGGTGCAATTTTTTCACAAACATATTTTGAGTAATTGACACTAGTTTTTTTTTTTTTGGATCACCAAGTGGCAAAATTTCACCCAAAAAAAAACCCACTGGTTACTAGAACCCCATGGCCACAAAAAAGCTCTAAATTTATGGAATGGACTCTTATACTTAAATAAATCTTTAAATTTTAGTTGAAGCTTCACTTTGAAAATGTGAAAAAGATGTAAAAATAATGGCAAAGGAGATGGAGGTTTATCAATTTAGTAGCTACTAAATGTGCAAAAATTGGCAAATTGACTTGTTGAATCTATGAGAGAAATGTGGGTGTATTTTGCAGGGTTCTTGTGGGAAAGCTTTTCCTTGTTGATCTGGCAGGATCTGAGAGACTGAAAAAGAGTGGTATAGAGCAACTTCCTGAACCAAGAACTTTCTCCCATTTCATTTCTCACTGCAATCCAGAACTCTACTCAAATCCAGAAGTGGGTGCAAATCTCTTCTTCACCCACTAAATAAGAACTTACCATTCTCAAACTTTTACATAGCTGCAGCAACATCCATGCAATGCAAACTCCAGTAACAACAACAATAAGCTTTAAACGGAGTTGTGCCAGTAGTGATGATTACAAGCTAGCTGCCCATGATCTCCAAGCTGCACTTGTAACCGAGGACCTCCATTCAGCTCTTGAAAATTTTCTTCCACTCCATATGGTTCTTAGGAAATCTCAATTGTACAAGATAGATTTAACATATAAATATTTATTCTCTATTTGGTATGGCAGGATCTGAAGGTCTTCGTGCCAGTGAAGCAATGAGTGTCAACTTGTCACTCACCTGTTTAGGTACCATTTTTATATACTTGTTGCTGTGATCTCAACCTGTTATAAAATGCAGTTCACTCTCTTGGCTGTTGCCCAAAAAAAATTGATGTTTGAATTTTTGTGCATAATCTAGATTTTTGATCACAACATCCCCAATTTAAATGAGTTATGTGAGAGGGGGAAGTCTTATGCAGAAGCTTCCTCCTTTCAAAACAATTCATGATATTAACCTTATATGTAAGGTGCCTTAGATAGAGGATGAAACTGCTCATTGTGAGTCCAATTGAAGTTCAAATGTTAAGTGAACATTAAATTTGTAAATTGAATTTCATTGGGTGTTTGAGGTTAGGACCAAACTCTTTTGTGCATCTCATAAGTGCATGAAAAAGTTTGGTCCTAACCTCAATGCTTGAGACAAATATTCAGACAAGCAACCATTCTTTGCCTATCATTAAATGTTAATCTTAAGAGTCTCATGTTAAGTTTTGATGTTTGGTCAAGTATTTTTGGGACTTTTAAGATAATAGCACAGTGGGGATGAGAAGAAAAACAGGGTACAAAACAAGCGCTGGGCTTGATATGACTTCAAGAATAACTCCATTAAGATACATGTTTTTGTGAATTTTTGTAGGCAAGTGCATAAGTGCAAGGACAGATCCCAACAAAACCCATGTTCCTTTTCGTGACTCAAAGCTCACCAGACTCTTGCAAGAATCCCTTGGAGGTTCATTTACAGAGCTCTTGCAAAAAACCCATCAAATTGATTCTCTATTCATAAAATTTAGGCCCTTACAAAAATGGGGTGGTCAACATCTTGTGGCCCATTTTATGTCATTCTGTTGTAACAGCATCATCATCAGATGAACATTGGTTGAAAACAAAGGGTTCAGCTCAAGCACTCTGGAAAGTGAATGTCCAAGAGTCATGACAGAAACTAATGGAGATCTTTAGTTTCCCTGAAAATTTGATAGAGAAAAAAAAGAAAAAAACTTGTGTCTGTGACAATTATGTTATTGAGTGGTGCATTCAGTGCCTCATCCATTTTATGCCCCATGTTCTGAATATAAACATTTGGATAGTATTTTTTTTGGATGTAATAAAAGCAGATTCAGTTCACTGAAAATTATTCTGAAAATGGTGAAGTGTGGGTGATGAACAGGGAATGCAAAGACAGCCTTGGTAATAAACATTGCACCATGCAGTGAGTTCATGCAAGAATCCCTGTCATCTCTGCAATTTGGATCCAGGGTGAAATTATGCATCCCATCACCGAATTTGTTCATTTAACCTAAATGAATTTATTACTACAAATTTCTAGTTGTATAAGATGAGTAAGAGGGTCATGATGAACCCTAAACCCTAAACCCCTGCTCTGAAGGTAATGCAATAATGATTTCCATGATCAGACTCAATATGTATACTGATTTGATTACTGCACACATGGAGGAAAATGCATCTGATCACCACCACGATATCACCATGGACTCAATTTTTCAAAAGTTTGTTTTGCCACCCAGTCTTCAGACTATAAATTGAGTACCCATCATCACTTTCTATTTATTAATAATGTAGGCAGGTTTTGATGGGGTCAGGCAATGAAGGTGGCAACAAGGCCAATTCTGAATGTTGAGGAAGAGTTCAAAGTTCTCACCAAATCCTTGCAAGAAACACTTGAGTTGCAAGATGAAAAACTGCACTCTCTGCAGGTTAGATACCTATACGTATTATTATTGTACACATTCAAAGTTTGGATTAGCCTGTCTTTTTCCCGTCACCACTCCTTTGGGAAACAACAAGGACTCAAAACACACATACATACATACATGCTCCTGTGACACTGGCAAGTTCACAATTATTGTGACAGAGTTAAAACTTGATGGGAAATTTGCAATGTGGGGTATTTGGGCTTCAGGTTTCAATATTAGCAAAAGAGGATCAGTTACTGGAAGCCAGGAAAAGTTTGGCAGAGAAGGCACAGCAATTGCAAGAACTGCAAGAGCAACAAAACAGCAGCAATCTTAAGTTTGTGGAGCAAATGCGTGTGAAGGAGGAGGGATGGAAACAGAGGTTCATTTCCTACTACCTACTATGTATACTTGTCTGAAATAGTAAAATTTACCAGTGTTGGCAGGTTCATGAGGACCAGGTTATATAGTTGAGGTTTTACATGTCTTCAGACCAAAGGTTCCAAGTTTAGTTGGAATTGCCATCAATTCCATGAAAACAAAACAAAATTAGAACTGGGACCTAAGGTTCCTTTTGAAATCAAGAACTGGACAACACTGATATGCACCCTTCCAGACTGATATGACCCGAGGCAATACAAGGCCTGGTATGGACGTGTGGTAGCACCGTACCTATCGGCCTTGTACTGAGTTTATACCAGTTTCCATACCAGGAATACCCTGACTCATACCAGCCAAAAATCAGCCTTGGACCCAATACCAGGACCATGTATCAAAACTGGGACTGGTCAGCTGATATGATCGCAAGTCAATACCACACCAATGCTGGCAAATAGTAAATACCCTATGTCGTGAAATAATTTATAAACCAAAGAATACAAAACTCCATACATACAAAGATGATATGCACGATAACAATCAAATAGGTGAAGTGATGAAATTTTTTACCAAATTTAGGCTAAACAATTAATGTGAGCTCTTGACTGTAGAAAACTTCTTGTCAAATTCAAAACCTGTTAAAGAAACTGTGATTTATTCTGTCACATACACATGCTCAGTGTTTTATTTTGTGACAAGTTTTTGAGGTTTTTTCAACCCCCAAAAACAGGAAAATTTAGGAAAATGTTGTAGTGTGAATTTCACGAATTCTTTGTCAATTTGGAAAATTTTGTCAAATTTTCAATATCACAAAAAAAAATTGGAAATAAAAAACCCTGCTCATGCTAGTAGTACTGGCATTAATAATACATGTTCTATTAAAAATTCAACTTTCTCACTTGTAATAGTTGCTATCTGCAAAATAGAAAACAGTGGAAAATGTTACGGGATTTTGCCTTGAGCAGTCAAACGAAAGCACAATTTAAGCTGCTTCCATTTTTAATTAAAGCATGACTTGAAGAATTGCTGCTGCAATGTGTAGGCTGAACAATGTGAAAGAGACAACAGAAGAAGTACATAAGAGGGTAATCGCTCTCTCTCTCTCCCTCTCTCTCTCTCTCTCTCTCTCTCTCTCAGCTCTCATTAGTTTCATATTTCTGCATGTTGCAATTTATGCTGGTACTGGGTAGATGGAGGAGAACTTCACAAAATTTATTGCAAAACAAAAACAAAAGATGATTGGGTGTCGAGCAAGTATGTTCTAGGGTTCGGGGTTTCAATTTCACAGTTTGAATCATGTTGCAGAAAATAGATCACCTCCAGGCAGAGTTGTTGAGGTTGAAGGAGGCAGCAAATCGACATGGTCACAATAGTAGGTCCAGCCCCTTCCATGTATTGAGCAATGGGTTTGCCAAGGTACATCATGTTTTCTCTGCAGGCAGCCTTTAAAAGCCCCACTCTTTCTTCTCAAATCATTTGCTCATGATATATAAAACTCGAGTCTTTCTATAATATACCATATCTACGACTCATTTTCAGCACTGATTAATTCCTAACCGGGCCAGCTGGGAAAAGAAAAATTAAGCAATTTGCCAAAATTCTAAAAAATTGAACCCAGTTTAAAACACAAGATAACTTTGAAACTTTCTGGTGGACTTAGCATACTTGTAGAGACTATTGTTGAAATTCTGAAATATTCTTCAGTTTGGGGCTGCTGGACCCTCTTTATTAATTTTACAAAATTATTCTTATTTTTGCAAGATTTGCTGAACATGAGTCTCGTAGGTAATGGTATCAGTTAATAAAAAACTTTGCACATTTTTTTATAAAATGTTTGATCTCATTCTGAGCTTGTAATGATCGTCAAAATGGGTAGTTGGGTGCAATAAAATGGCTCAGCAGGATTTGGCAGCAAACATCGTCCAAAGAGCATGTATGTGAAGAAACTGCATTAACAGATTGTTGAAGGTCTCTGCTGCACAAGCTTTTCTTTCAAATTTCTGCACAAGTACAAGCATAAGCCTGCATCCCTTCTCTAGTTTCATACAACACCTCACTGATCAATAACCTTAGAGCAAAACCAAAAAGAATGGAGATGGTCATGTATGACGATCGGTGTGTTCTTTTTTTATCAATTTTGTGATGTAGCAATGACACTGGTGGCGGTGGTGATTACCCACAAGGGGAATTAGCCAAATTTTGCTATTATAGGTCAGAGAGGAAAGTGGGAAATTTGAAGAATCCTGCTATATTTTGGAGACCTGCTGGAATCTATTGTCTAAATATGATGACTTCAAAAACATTTTTCCTAGAAATATCTGGTGAGTTTGGCACCTTTTTTTCCACAAAAATCCCTTTGCATGAGTCGCAATAGAATTTTTTTTGGTTGCCAAATGGTGAAAATTCGACCCCAAAACAAAAACCACTTCATTGTCTGTTGTAATGAATCAACATTGTCAATTGTGCTGCTTTCTGATCTCCTTCAAGAAGGGCTTAGGAAGCAATTATGCTGCTTGAATGGCCAATTAAGTCCAGGGTGACATTTTGTGAAAGAAGACTGCAGATCAGCACATCACTTTGTGATCACTTTCATTGACAATTTTTCAAGAAAAATTACATGTGTATCTTTTGAAGGCCAACAGAGCCAGGAGGGGGGAGTCTTTGATAAATTCAAAGAAAGACAAAGCAAAAGAGTCTACAAACTAATGAATTTCTGCATTTGACTAAGTAACTCAACAATTCAAAAACTTGGTTCTGGATCACAAATTTTCCCAATTATGAACTTTGAGTGTGGCCACAAAAAATTAACTATAAAATTGACACAAGATGCCACCACTAGTTACTAGTGAAAGTAGAACCCACTCTTTGATCTCTCTGTCTATCCAAACCTGAAGCCTCCCTCCTTTTGAATTCAATTTTAATCAATTTTCAAGATTCTCTCGTGCTTATCACTCTCACAAAATTGGTAGTGGGAAAACCCATTTTTTGCCACCAAAATATGTGTTGGAATATCCACTCTACTCATCAATTTCTGCATAAGTTTGTACATGTACTCATAAACCCTAAACCCTAAATTGTAGCCAAAGCTCTTCATGGCCTGTAGGGTAAGTCTCAGATACTTTGAAACTGTATTTTAGCCTGGCCACTGAACCAGAAACAACTTCAATAACACTAGTGTGGCCTGTGCCATGGGCCCAAGTGTTACCACATCCTCAATTGATTTTTCCTTCCAAAACCTGGTTTTTTGGAATTTATTTAAATTTTCAGTGGCAGAAATCACTTAAAAATAATATCTCCCACATTCTGAATCCAAATCTTACAAAATATATTCCATTAAATCCTGCTCATCAAGATTTTTCCAACAACACCACATGCACATTCCAATTCCTGTGAAGTTTTCAGCTATGATCTGTTTTAATTTTCAGTGAAGAAATCATTCAATATTCAAGAACTTTTGCACTGCGAGTCCAAACATCATGGAACCAAGCCTATGCACCCCTCCTCGTCAAGAGCTTTCCAAAGACACCAAGAACATGATCTGAAGCATCCCGGTTCAGTGGATCTCATAGCTACAAAACAAAACAAACTACGTTCCTTCATAGATAGATATCATCCTTTTCAGTGTGTTTTAGAAAAAAGAGTTTTCTGATGTAGTATAATTAGTGACCAATTTCAACAATTCTCTAAAAACTTGTCACCAATTTTATGTTGGCGACAAGTTTTTAGATAACTGTTGAAATTGTCAAAAACTGGCAAAGAACTGCCCCCAAACTAAAACTTGTGTTCAATAGCAGCAAATTTTCTCATATAAAGCTTTTTCCTTTGAAAATTCAGAAAATGTCTTTTTCAAAAAACAGGGAATTTTGTGACGGACAATTCCTTTATTTTGGAGGTAGAAATTTTGCAATTTTTCTTTCAGGAAATCAAAAACCAGTGCTTACCAGCGTGAACTAATCTTAAAATCTGAAGGAACAAATAGAACCAATATTTCACAATTCCATGGCGCTTTTTTAGATATTTTAATAAATATTTGGCTATTTTCTTTTTAAAACGAAATATTTTATATAAAAAAAATTTTTTGAAAAAAAATTCTCCAAATGATGAAAATTCACCCAAAAAAAAAAAAACACCTTATTTTGTGTGAAGTCTTGACATTCCTCAAGACAATTCTGATTGCTTCAGATTGTTCAGTGACAATGATTCAACTAGGTGGCAACATTTAAATAGTCTCTCACCTTGTAGTGTCCAATTTTGTGTGTTAATGAGTCAGACCCTCCACACTCTCCTCCAAAAAGAAAAAAAAAAAAAAAATGTGCACAAGTAATGTGCAAAAACCTTGTCTGTAAATAGCCACCATAGTAGCTTTTCAGGTTTGGCAATAATTAAATTATTTTTGGAATTGTCAAACTTTTAAAAAATGATCTGCTTGAAATATCAAAATTTTAAAGAATTTACAAGGGACAATTTTTTTAAAAAAATTGATGAAAACCCAAGAGCTTCATTGCAATCCACCATTGGAGAGCAAGTATACAATAATTGACAACATCTCTCTATCTTGCAATTTGGCAAAACATTATGATTCCCCATTTTTGCAATAGTAATTGTTGTAAAAGGTCTCATTATGTTAGAGATTCAGAGTCTAGAAAACATGTCAAAGAAACTCCTTAAATTTCTTGCTGAAATTTCTTAAATTTTATTTTATATTGTCAAAGTGGATTTTGAAAAATAAAATAATTATCCAGCACTCAACTGCTGAACCTGAAAAGGTATTTCAATATTAGGTACACATTGAAATGTTATTTCATTTAAGATAATTAAGAAAAAAAAATCAAACCACCAAATTCAACAATCTCTTGGCTTGAAAAAAGAATTTTCAAGCCTCCCCAAAACCCTATTTTGCTAATATTGGAAAATATGGCCCCTTTTTATCATTTCTATTGGTGCTCTAAGAGTCTCACAAACCTATCAAACCCTATTATCACACATTGAAATGTTAGTTCATTCAAGAAAACTAAGAAAAAAAATCAGACCACAAAATTCAGTAATTTCATTGGCCATAACAATTTTTTTTCACATTTCAAAACAAACCTATTCAAGAATGAACATCGTCAAACTACTGTGAAACCTTTACCATTTCAGCAACTGTGAAATAATTAATTAAATTTAAAATCTTAACTTTGACACCTGGTTTTTTAATTTTGAAAATTTCAACAAACAATGGTTATAAATAATAATAAACATGATCTTATCAATGTTATGAAATAATTTAGTGTGTCTAAACTATCTTAGTTATAAGTTGTTGTTGTGGAAGGTCTACGATTCAAAACAAGATAGTTAAACTTTTAAATTTATTAAAATTTCAGCAAAAATAGTGAATAATTTTTCAAAAAAATTGCAAAAAATAATAATAATAATTTATGTCGAAATGGTAAAAGGTATTACAATATTCATTGATGGAGACACAAAGATAACAAGAGTTAGGAGCAAAACATTTGTAGGTTTCATTAAAATTGAGAATGACAATCAAAATGTAAGATGAGAATGTGCCAAAGGAAAATACCAATGGAAAAAACCCACATTTCCTTCTCAACCCAATATGATTTGAATTTTCTCTTATTTTTTGTGTTTTGCAAGTGTTTATGTGTATACCTAGGGCCCTACCTAGGTTATGGGATACCAAAGGGACATTTAGCAGTTTACATAGAGCTTACTTAAAGGATTACCTAGCGATTATCTAGAGAGGCACCTAGGGACTTGCCTTAGGTTATGGAAAACCTAAAGATTATTTAAGAAGTTTCGTAGAGTCTACTTATGACATTATCTAGGAATTTCTTAAGTTAAGGAATATCTAAGGTTATTTCAGAGGGCTATCTATGGTTATCTAGGGCTTATTCATAGGACGAAAAGGGATTACATAGTGGGCTGATTACTTAGGGAGACACTTAAGGACTTACTTAGATTTGGCATACCTAAAAACTATGTAGGAAGTTACCCTGTGAGTGAGTAAGTAAGGTAGGTAGCCCATGGGTAGGTAAGTAAGTAAAGAGCTCGTTAGGCCCTAACCTAATTCACCCCCTACTTCAGTAGTCTATGGCCATAAACCATAAACTAAGTAAATCATAGTCCGGTTTATAAAAAAATTACAATGCTCACTTTCGAGAGTTCATCTTTACTTTTGAGAGTAGTCATCATCCCCATTTTGGTGGACTTTATAAGTATAAGTACTTGAGAAAGGAGGGTGAGTGAATACAATGAGGACCAAAGTCAAGCCCAAAGTAAAAATTACTTTAAGCATAACTTTATTCATACACAAGGGTACCTTAACCCTGTCATACGGAGTTAAAAAGAGTGAAACAAGAGGTCCAAATAGGGTACATGGGTACAAGTGATGGACCTGGTCTTGTCAAGCTTATATGTAAAACAGTTCAGAGGTCGGAGAATCTTCAGTTATAGGTGATGTTTTTGTTGCATCAGCCACCACAACCGCCTACCAAGGCAAGGATATTGTGTTGAGATTCATTATAGAGTATAGTAGCTTAAGAGATTTTGGCCCCTACATAATAGGTCTGGTTTTATATAAGGACTTTTGAAAGATCATATTTTGGCTTGTGTTGATTAGTTATAGAGTTATAATATCTTGAAGGATTTTGGTTTCTTTTAGAGGATATTGTGAAGATTATAGTTTTGCATGGTGAAATATTTGAGGTTCCACAATTCTTTTTTTTGCCTTAAGATGCTTTTTACCACAAATGGCAAGGTGGCAAGGCCAGGGTGTGACACACCCCTTGTTTGCCAGGGAGTCAGACTTATGGATTTTCCATTCATTTTGGTTGGTTCTGGCTCTGAGAACCACTTTGGATATTCAGAACAAATATGGTGGTTGTATCCTTATCTGTTTTTTTCCTTAATTTTTTTAAAACATATTAGGAGCAATATGCCACTTCCTTTTTACTTCATGAAATAAATACAGACAAGGCTCAAAAAAAACTTGTTGCTCTGAAATCTTTTCCTTCGATTTTCTTGTCTCACATAATGAGAAAATCTTGCAAATATAAAGAACCCTTAAGGGAGAAACTGAAGTGAAAATGGGTGGTGGGTTAGCTAGCTGCAAGATATTTTGCTCCTCCTTCTTTGGGACTAGGGCCTCAAAAGTAAGGGAAAAGAAGGGGTTTAGGGTTCTGGGGGGAGGCGGGAGAGGGGTTGCGACTATTCCAAGAAGACTCAATGATAGAATTTTGATTTCTTAGTTGCTACTCTAGTTGTACACTATCACAACAATTGCACATTTTATTTGTTGCAGACATGAGGCCATTGTTTGAAATCAAATGTAACAGAAATAGAAAGATGGGTTGCCTAATAATACCTACATATTTGGCTTAGAGCATTCTCCAAGGCTTGTTCTGTTGGACCAGGTAACTCTATCACTTTGACCCCATTCTTGTAGATCTTGAATGTAGGCACAAAATCCACATTCTCAGCTTTTGCCAGATATGGACTTGCATCAGTGTCCACCTGCATGACCAACCCCAAGTTATAAATAAACAAAGCAAATATGTTAGCTTCTTAACAACAAAACTTTTAAAAACATTTCAATACATTAATGTGCAAGGCATGACAGGAAAAATTAGCACAACAGCCCGGCAGAAGAAATGGATTCCAATAGAGACCATGAATATATTTCGCGATTCTTGGAGACAGAAAGATAAATGTGTAGATAGATAGATGTTAACCTTGAGGAAATTCACAGTAGGGTTTAGTTTGCAAAGTTTTTCCACAACCGATGCCATTTGTCTACATCCTTCACTCCATCTTGTGTTGAATTGCACCACTGCTATCCCTGAATGTGTATGTACATGTTATAGTGTTTAATTCAGTTACAATTACACGATTTTTCAACTCTCGAGTCTTATTAATGAATTCTATAGCTTTCAAAAGATTTGTATCATTTGCAATTTAATCAAATAAACTCAATGAACAGTGCCAAACATAACCAGCCCTGCCTGCAAATTCTGCATCAAGATGCTAATTGAGCAGTGAAAGTAATCTGAAAATAAAAATAGGCAGAATATAAGATACCCCTATTACTTTTAATGAGACCTTAGAATTTTGCTAGTTCTAGGACTACCCATTAGAGAATTTCTAGCTCAAAGAATATGTAAAAGACACAATGATATTACTTTAATGCCTACCATGATTTGAGATCTCCTCTCTTAATTGGTCATTACTGCAGACATTAACTTCAACACCAAGCCGCTGTTGTTGCTGCTTCTCTTCTGTTCCCAATCCTCTTCCTTTTGAATTTTTCATTGCAACTTGCACCTCAGATAGTGCCCGTGCAACATCTGTATTTCCAGGCATTTCTTTACGCAGAGCCTCAAAATCTTTCAATGACAGGTCCCACTTCTCCATCTGTATCCACACCAGAGTGTTTATTTCTTTTTCATTTTTTTCTGATGTAGTATCATGGTGATCATCCCAAAAAAGACTTAACATTTACAACTACTGACCAACTTTCTAGTAGAAAACAGGCTAAATACATAAACTAAAAATCGTAGATTTCTATGCCTTGTAACCATGCCCTTGGCAGTGGGCAGTACCCAGAATTAGGCCCCTCTCAGCTCCACCTTGCACAGGCCCTTATTCTGGTAATGCCCACAGCCTCAGGTGTCACCTACCCTACTCAAAAAAATGCTGATTTGGACACACCTACCACAGGAAATTGCATAAGGTTGTGAACAGATCCCTCAGGGGAGAGCAACAAACAATCTGCATTTTGCTTGTTTGATCACCATTTGGAGAGAGACGGAGAGAGATGAATTATGAGTTTATGAGGTATATATCAATGAAATAAATACCTCGGAATATGAATGAGCACGTCTTAGAAGAGCTTTTGTGTAGTGTGGTTGAGCATCCAGAGCTGCATTGCAATCTTCCACAGCTTTTTCATAGTGACCTAGTTTGGACCTGCAGCATGTGTTCCTTTGGTTGTGAGCATTGTAGCACTAACTAGCTTAAACCTCATTTTCTCACTTGTAAATAAACGCATCAAAAACCCACACATTCCTTTGGTGAAAATTATATCCCTATCCACTAAAATCTTGTTGTCTCGCTTGTAAATTAATTCATCAGAAACCCATCTTTTCCTTTTGGTGAAAAATTACAGCGCTAGCAAAAATCTCATCATCTCACCTGTAACTGTAAATTAATTCATCAAAAACCTCGTGAGAATTACAGCACAGGTTAAAATCTCATCTTCTCACTCATAAATTAATTTATCAAAGAGTCACCTTCCATTTGTTTTTCCTAAGACATATAAATCAACTCAAAAGAAGTGGCAGTAGAAAGCCTTACAAAACATGTAAAACCCACAATCAATAACATTTTAAGTATATGAAGATTGAAATAAATAAATAAATAAATAAAATTATATCATTGGATTGATCAAGAAAACACAAGTGGCCAAACACCAGTCATATGGAAACCAAACCTGCAGGCAGCTCGATTGCAAAGCAGAATGGCATTGCTTGGGTCATACTGCAGGCCCTCACTGTAGGCCACAGATGCCTCAAGAAATTTGCCTGCTTTGTATAAATCATTACCAGTAGTTCGTGCCAATGCAACAGCCCGTGCCCTTTTCAATGTGGGCAGTGCTTCAGCATTCTGAGGATCAAAATATGCTGCTTTCTCTGCTGCAATTACAGCTCCTTCAAACCTGTTTTACACGAGAAGAATGGCCAAAACACTGAACAGATCATACCAGCACTTTCCCACTCAATTACTCTACTTCTTCATCATTGCCTTGTAGGTTTTACACAGAATTGCCGTCTTTTGGTGTATTACTGCTAAAGCTCTTTGTTGGCAAATTTTTTTCACTACTTGGTGACCAAAAAGAAAAATTCAGCGCAAGGACTCATACAAAGGATTTTTCTGAAAGAATCATGCCTCTAAAGCCACCAGATTTCAAGGAAACAATATCTGAAATCACCATATGAAGACAATAGGTTCCCAGCAGGTTGCCAAAATATAGCAAGATTCTTACAATTTTCTACTTTCCTCTCTGAGCTGTAGCTATAATTTGGCTAATTCCTGTTGTGGATGATTGCCAGTGCAGCTCCATCACAAAATTCAAAAAAAACAAAAAAAGGAAAAAAAAACAGACCCTGGATTGCATCCAATTAAGAAAAAAAATCAAGCTATTTACCTACCTGCCAAGAGCCATGTCCACTTGAGCCTGAACAAGGAGGGTTCGAGTATCAGCTTGCATGCTGGTCGATTTCCTTAATGCACCCTCAATTTTTTTTGCAGCTGAAAGACCTATGTCTGCTTCTTCATATCTGTGAAGCTTCAAAAATGCCTCTGCTTTCAGAGCAAAAAGCTGCAAAAAAGAAGAAATTTTAAAATATAAACTACATCATATTGTTCGTCCAGGTCAACAAATCCACATTGTCAAAGAAACAAATTCAGTCCATGCAGAGTCCCCAAACAAGAAACCCAAACACAACAAATGTCTCTGTCTCTCTCTCTCTCTCTCTCTCTCTCTCTCTCTCTCTCACACACACACACACACACACACACACACACATATGGGTACAAATGAAATCAATCCATAATATTCTGAGGTACTTTTTTTCTGGGTCTTTGAACACACTCAACAGAATAAAATGGAACTTGTTCCAATCCCATCAATTTAGAGCTGAAGCAAGCTGGTTAATGAACAGAATCATGCAGAGTTGGAGGAGTAGACCCGCAATGAGAAATGGACACACACACACACACACCCCTACAATTTAGATAGTGATCAAAGGATTTCCATTCAAACCTGTGGAGCAGAATCAGCCCCAGCTGTAACAGCAGCATCACACTCTCTCACAACAGCATTCCAATCCGAAGCATTTCGGGCATTATAGCAATTTTCCAAATGCTTCTCCACTTTCTCCACTCGTAGCAGTTCACCCACATCAATGTTTTGACCTGGAATTTGGAGATGCTTCTTCGCATCTTTTAGTCGTCCTAACCTGGGGCCCCATCATCCAAAAAAATTCACATTGATGCACAAATGAGCATTGATTTGTTGCCAACATGATTTTAAAAGTAGTTACAAACTGTATATCACAACTAAATTTCACATCTGCAACATCAATCAGCATTTGTTATCAGCAGCAGTTCAAAAGCTACACACAAATCCCAACTTATAAAATCAACAAAATTAAGAGGAAAAAAAAATGGATTCTCAAAAAATACTTAGAGTTTTTGCAGATTCGACGTAGACATAACGCGTAGGATTTTGCATATTCGACATAGCACTAATACAGATTTTTTGCAGATTCAATGTAGCCTTATTATGTATGTAATGTACCTCAAACCCAAGGGATGTGAGGCATTGATGAGCTCAAAGATATGAAGAATTGAGCACAATTTATCACTGTCATCATCATCATCACCATCACAAGCCTAAAAGAACATCAAATCCGGGTCATGATTTTATTTTATTTTGAAAAGTAGGTTTTTGCAGAATTGACATAGCCCTGTATGTACCTCAAACACAAGGAGGCAAGCCGTTGATGAGCTCGAAGATACAAAGAATTGAGCTTGATGGCATATTCGCATTCATGAACAGCTTCAGGAAGGCGAACAAGGGCTGTGAGAGCTGCGGCCCGATTGCTATGGTAAGGAGCATGTCCTGGAGCCAGAAGAATGGCCCGATCGTAAAGAGAAAGAGCTTCAGCAAAATTGCCCTTCTTGTATTGCTCATTGCCTACTTTCTTCACTTCCTCGGGATCTGAGCTCAAGAGGGTTCTCTTGATGAGCAAACTCTCACCCACTGCAAAGATATTCCCTCTGCACATTGTCTCATGACCTGCTGCTGCTGCTGCTGCTGAAGCTCTGGTTGTTGTTGTTGTCTCATGTGCAGTTGCTGCTGAAGCTCTGCCTGTTGTCCCTGCTGCTGCTGCTGCTGAGGCTCTGGGTGTTCCTGCTGCTACTGCTTGTGAAGCTCTGGGTGTCCCTCCTGCTGCTGCTGCTGCTGCTGCTGCTGCTGATCTCACAGTTTCTTTACTGCCAGTGCCCAGAACTCCACTTACAAGCCCAGTAGCCATGAGCATTCCAGAACTACCTGCTCTTGGTGTCTCTGCTGCTGCTGCTTTGTGAGTAGTAGCGGTTTCTTTACTCCACCCCCCTGCAGCTGCTGCTGCACCCTGTTGCAATGCAGAGCTGCTGCTTCCAAAACCTCCCCTCAGGTTTCCAAGGTTTCCACTCCAGCTTCGCAGGCGAGGAGGAGGAGCTCCTGCAGCAGCAGCAGCAGCAGCAGGGCTTGTTGTTGTTGCTGCTGCTGTAGGCCAACTCTCCACCTTTCTGAGGTTTCCTGATCGACCTCGACCAGCAGCTCCTGAGCCAGCAGCAATCAAGGGCTTGGTCACTAGTTTCTCAGCTGCTGCTGCTGCTAGTACAGTGGGGCTATCTTGATCTGTTGTTGAGCTTCCAGGGCTCCCTAGTGCAACAACGCTACTCGGGTCCTTGGGATTTTTTTGTCCGCTTGTCTCGCTACTGGAACTAGAGGAACGACCACTACTTCCCAGTTCAGGGATCATGATGTTCCCTCGCCTCCGGTTTCCATGGATGACGCTTTCATCAACGATCGGAGGAGAAGGAGGAGGAGACTGCTCCTGCTGACGATGATGATCCGTAGAGCTCTTGTCGAGGAAATTGGAGCTAGAATGCTGCTGCGACTCCTGCAATTGATCTAATTTGCGGCGATGAGGAGGAGGAGGAGGAGCAGCAGCAGCAGCAGCATGAGAAGAAGAATCTCGAGTGGATACTCTACCAATGCGGCTACTCGCACTGATGTCACCCACATTGAACCTGGACCAGCTACTACTACCCTTGAAGCGCTGGTCGAGCTTTCCATTGAACATCATCATCATCATCCCTGGAGCAGCAGCTCTTCCATACATGTCATAGCCAGCCACTGCCGCCGTCTTCTCCGCCTCACAAGCCATTCACTCCGGCGAGCATCAAAATTCAACTGCACTTGGAACTTGGATCACCAAACAACAACTAGTTTCCACCAAAACTAGCTCAGCCCAAAAACTCCTTGCAAGAACTGCAAAAAGCAAGCAACAATTTTTGATTCACAAACAATTCACAAACAAAACTCCTCGATGGACTCATCAAACAAACATCAAGAATTTGATGCTTGCTTTGCTTGCTTGCTTGCTTCCTTCCTTCTTGGAGTCCAACAAGTTCGACTTGGAATCAAATGATTTTTAGTGAAGACTTGATGATGATGGTGATGAGCGATGGCAAGCATTTGAGGCAGATTCAGATTCGTCTATGAAGATGCTGCTGCTGCAAGAACAACAACCCAATTTTGTTTTCAAAAATTTTCAACAACACAAAACAATCAAACAGACAAACAAATGTGCATGATGAAGATCAGCACCCTCTAATTTTCAGCAACAGGATTATACAGTGTCATCCCCGCTATTTTTCACCCCACTCTAAAACTAGTCTTCATCAAAAAGAAAAAGAATCAACGCACGTGGTTCTTTCACGCACATCATTTCTTTTCTCTTTTCCTCTCTTTCTTTCTTTCTTTCTTTCCTTCCTTCCTTCCTTCCTTGCTTCCTTGTTTTCCTCTTTCTTTCTTTGTCAAAATTTCTTCCTTTCTTTCTTTCTGACTGAAGTTATTGGTTATTAGTTATTATTATTTCCTTTCCTATTATTCTTCCTTTTCTTTTCCTTTTTTTTCTTTCGTTTCTGTCAAATTGAAAATATTATTACCTTTCTTCTTCTTCTTCTTCTTCTGGCTTTTTTTTCTTTTACTCTCTCTCTCTCTCTCTCGTTTAAACTTATTTCCTTCCATTTTTTTCTTTTCTTTCTTTTATTCTTCCTTCCTGTTTTTTCTTTTTTGTTTATTCATCCTTTCATTTCTTTCATTCTCTTCTTCTGTCTTGTTTCTTTTTCTTTTTTTCTCTTGACTTTTCCAAATGGAGTTTCTTTTCCTTTCTTTCAACTTTCTCTTTTACGCCTAATTTTGATGAATTATTACGTATTTCCGGACTCCTTGCCAGCGCTTCCCGTGTCTAGGGCCGCAACTACGTGTGTTATTTTTAGGTCTGTAAACGGACGACCCGTTCTTTCGTTGGGGGTCCCGGGCTGAGGTGACTGCCCACGCCGGAGATTTTTGTTCGTGGAACGACTAACCGCCGGATGTGAATGCCTCAAATTTTGAATAAAAATAAATTTGTAAAATTGTTTTTCTGAAAAAGGAAAAAGGATCAAAAATAGTTTAGATTAATTAATGTAGAAAACCCTATCCAACTTCTTTTACAAACCCCCCAAATTATTTTGGGGAAGAAAACCTTCATTGTCAAAAACAGAGAGTTAAGAACAGGGGTTTTTTTTCACTTTCATGATATCAAGAATTTGGCGATTTTCTCCAAAAATTAGCAAACTTACTACACTACGTTGACAAATTTCCCAAAAATTTCAGAATTATTTTCTGAAAAAACTACAAAATTTCTTGAAAAAAAATCACTGGTTAAGAACTCAATTTTTGAATCCCCAAATTGGAGACACTAGTGACTGCAAAAGTACCAGAACCTCCAATTTCAAGAGAACTAGAATTTGGGGTGTAAGAACTGGAACCCCAATTTCAAGAGAATCAAGAGTTTGGGGTTTAAGAACTGGAACCCTAATTTTGTTTTAAGATAATTAAGAACGTGAAGTTGGGGTTAAGAACTCAAACCACAATTTTGGAGAGAATTAAGAACCTGAAGTTGCTGTTAAGAACTGAAACCCCAACTTGGAGAGAATTAAGAACCCAAAATTGGGGCTAAGAACTGGAACTCAAATCTCAAGATAATTCTAAACTGGAAGTTGGGGTTAGAAACTGCAACCCCAGTTTCCAGAGAATTAAGATCCCAAAATTGGGGTTAAAACTTAAGAACTGGAACCCCAAACAATTTTGATGAAAACATTACGGTATTATTTTGATCGTGTTCTCAACTTTGAGCTTTTCAGAGAAATAATGAAGGTCCTCCCTCCCAAGAAGAAGAATCCAGCAATGTAGTGAACTTGTGGGACATATTTTGGGGGGTTTTTTGGTGGGTTCAGGGGACAAAGCTAGCAAGGACATGTCGAAAACTCCAAACCTTGCATTGAACCCTTAGAAAGCAAACGAACTCAGGACAACAAAGCATTAAAATCACCTCTTATACCTCTTATGCCTTGCTCACATTTAATGAGCAAAACCCAGCCATCAAAACCCAATTGGTGGTCGCATGGATTGAGCACTTGTTGCTCGTGATCAGCTTAATGAGATGGGTGCCATAATTCAATCACCTTCCTATAATGGTGATGGGATTTACATGCAATCCTCTCTTACTTGATAAGGCAATCAAATTATGCCCAGTTTATTTCCGTCACACCAAAAGATCAAAATTCCATCATTGGTTTTTAGGCATAAATTTCATGGGGAACACCATGTTGGAATTGTAGAAAATCTGTAACAGCCCATTGCATCTTTCTTCAAGCATGTATGAATCATAGAGTACTTGCATTCTGTGTACACTCTTTGATTCAAAGGAAGTTACTAATCTTTCACATTGCTTTTATTCACTCATAATGAGCTCTTCATGCCCATCAAAATCTGTCATGATGAGTGTGTAAGTCCATTGACACACACAATATACTCAAGACCAATAAGGCTAGTCAATTGATTAATTTGAATGGAAGCTTTTGTCACGTGTGTGTCAGCTAGCAATACATCTCTACAAATCATGGATCAAGAAACCTTAGAATATGAATTGGAGATTGTCGACAAGGGAAATTTAAGGTGTTAAGATTAACTTGTTTGTTTGTTGCATGCCAAATGGGTATAGTGTAAGGGTGACTTTAGACGAGGGTCCAAGGTCCAGGGACCAATGAATTCAAGCAATCTTATTGGTCAAAAGCTTTAAATTGGTCCCAAGGCCTTTAGATGAGGGTCCAAGACCAAAAAGTGGCAAATTGAGGCTAAACCTACATGGCACCTGTTTTGGAGGGAAAATCAATTGGTTGGGACCAAAAAAACCATGCTACAAGGAGAGCTCCTGATTTGGAGAACCAAGAATCAAGCTAGGGACCAAGGTACAGTCCAACTCAAGGATTCAATTTGCTTCAAATCAATCCAAATTGGTTCCTAGGAAATTGGACCCTGGACCCTCGTCTAAAATGGCCTAAGTATGCTGCACACACATACTCCCCAACTCATAAATGAGACTTGGATGAGATATGATTTAGGGTTAGGTTTGAGAGTTGATAATTAGATGATGGCACAAATGGGATCATTACTCCTGATAGAAAACACAAGCAGGATTTGAGCATCACTGTACTCATCCGGAGGCATGAAACTTGTGGCTAGTAAATGCACCACACTCAAGGTTTCACCTTAAAATTGAATATGATCATGGAAGATTGCAGCACATATTATTTTGCTCCATGCAGGAGAGATCAAAAGTGACATTATTATCATTATTTATTTCCCTAAATGCACAAATGAAGTGAAGTGGTGATTGAGAGACTATATCACATGCAAAAAAGAAACGATACAAAAATTATTTATGAAATCAAGAAACTCACAAACCAGCTCCTATCAGCAATCAATGTCACTGTTTTTTTTTTCTTTCTTTTTTCAATTTTTGATTTCACCATAGTGGCAATTTGTTTTTGCTATAAAGCACATTAGATGCTAAAAGAACGAGTGTTTTCAGGTTTTCCTCAAAAAGAGCTGACAAAAGAGTGAAATTCACCACTAAAGAAAAGCAATGCAAATTTGCGGAGCAATTCTCTAGTTTTCGCACCCATTTTACTTATGTTAATGTGATCCATGACAATTAGTTGAAGGTGCCTTCCAAGGTTTTTTTTTTTTTTTTTTTAAATTCCAATTAGCCTCTTTCTTCACAAAAAAATTCTGAAACTTTCAACACTTTACCTACCATATAAAAGTTTTCCCTCTGAAAAACATAAAAGTCTTATTTGCCCATCTATTTAGGT
>Ga0116227_10002922_pt1 | contig 38427 bp, 28 predicted proteins | sample S1TSphgellanicum_FD_89693 | JGI IMG/M metagenome (GOLD analysis project Ga0116227, IMG submission 89693) | Host-associated microbial communities from peat moss isolated from Minnesota, USA - S1T2_Fb - Sphagnum magellanicum MG | ecosystem: Host-associated > Plants > Peat moss > Unclassified...
ACGACGACGGAAGTCAGGTCTAGACTCAAGTACCCACAACAGAGCTTGTTCAATGGATCAAGTGCGGCTGGATCTGGTGCTTTCTCGGGGAAGCCGGCTGCAGAGTTGAGAAGCTCGTTTAGGGGAGAACGTGTTGCGGTCGTGAAGGTGGTTAGTAGTGGGTCATCGTCGAGGACAGCAAAGAAGAAGAACAAGGGTCATTCCTGTGGCAGCATTACGGCGGAGCTGAGCTTGGTGGAGTACGCGCCGTTAACTGCCGCCGTGTACGGAGCTGCTATTCTCGGCGGGGGTCTTTTCGCATGTAAGAAAACTGTTTTTCTTCAGGGTCCTAGATCAAGAAGGCATGTGGTTTTCAGCCCCTGTTTTTAAAAACTTTTTCCAGCCCCAGTTTCAATGCTGAAACCTGCCTTGGGGTTTTCCTCTTTTGCAGACATAAGATCTGGCAGCAAGAATTCTCTTGGAGGTGGACTCTTTGGAGGTGCTTCTCTTGGTGTGGTAAGTAAATTTCAGCAGAGAGAGTTCATTCCTGAATATGGCTTTGCACATCACCAAGTTGATGCCATTGAGAAGGGCTGTATACTTAGTTCCCATGCATTTAAGCCCACAGATGATGGCATTTGAAAAGGGCTGATGATGATGGTAGCCTAACCTCCTGTGGGCATGTTTTTATGTTTTTTGCCAGGCATATTTCCTCCTGCAGACACCAGAGACTCGTGAACTTGGTGAAGCAGTAGGTTTTGGTGTTGGAGTGCTGCTTGCTGCTTTCTTTGGTAAGTAAACCGTACTTCTGTGCTATTAAGTGCATCTCCTGAGTATCTATTTATTTCCACTACTGTTCAAACATTTCCAATGTTAGGGGATGAAGAGTGTGCTGTCTTGCATTTCACCTTCAATGGAAGTTTTTTTTGAGTCCAGTGTACATCAACTGTCTGTGCAGCTATTCGACTGGTGTCCACAGGCAAGCTTATTCCAGCAGTGCCTCTCTTGGGTCTGAGTGCTGCTGCATCTTTGGTATTTGCTGTCTCATATCTCCAAACAAGAGTACCATTGCCTTGAAGAAAAAAAATCTTCAAGAAATCTGCAGTTAACTTGTTGAAACCATCTTTGACCCTTAGCATGTGCAACTCTTTGGAAAATTGACTTCTCAGATTATGCCTTGTTATTATCCTGCTTGAGTATAATGTGTACTGCAAGGTCAAGAGTGGTGCAATGGAGACTCACATGGGTATTACTCATTCAAGAATCATCAATTTAGTTTCTTTTTTTCTTGTGTTCTTGTGTTGAGGCCACCATCCAAGGAATTGAATTGTATCTCAGCAAGGTTTGACCTGAAGCTTTCTCTTTGATACAATGTCAGGAAGGGCTTTCTTGCAGCTCCATCTCTCATTTTTTGACCCTGCTCTGAGCCCCTCTTTACTTCTATTGAAGGATGCAAGAAGGGGTATGAAATACAGGGTCACATCAATCCCATGCTTTTGTGTTTTTGATTTGCTCATGCCTGACTGGTAAGAGCACCCAGCAGCGTGGTACATAATTTGGCATCATGTGGAAACTCATAGTTTCAGAACAATGCAATGTCAGAAAAAACTAGCATCTCTCTGTCTTCCCCTCTCTCTCTCTCTTGCAGTTCCTCATGTTTAGACCCTGCTCTGAGCCCCTCTTTACTTCAATTGAAGGATGATGGAAGGGGTATGAAATACAGGGCTACATTAAATTCCATACTTTGCTTTTTGATTTGTCCAAGCCTGAGTGGCAAGGGCAATCCAGAGCATGGTACAATGTCTGTTTGTAGCTTGATGACGACAATCAGAGTCTCATGATGATGGTGGGAGATTAGGAAAGACTAGCAGTGCTGTTTCTCTTATGTTTTGACCTTCTTTTTATTCGCACTGTCTCTTGAATGCTAGCCAATGATATGATGCTGTGTTCCTGTCTTTTCCAGAAATGGGAAAATCTCACAACAATAGGTAGTATACGATTGTTTGCCTGAAGTTTTTGGTTGTGTATAGATATATTTATTTACATGCAGCATTGATAGCCAATGGCATCAGTGGGTAGTTATGATGAATGTGATGGTCTGATCTTTTTTGAGTAACTCTCAAGAGGTTATGACCTTGCTCAGTTTTGTGTAGTGGAGATCTGTTTTCTTGCAATCTTGTACACATATGTTTAGACCCTGCTCTGAGCCCCTCTTTACTTCAATTGAAGGATGACATAAGGGGTATGAAATACAGGGCCACATTAAATTCCATGCTTGCAGTCTCTTGGTTTGCCCTAGCATGATTGATTGGCAAGGGTGAACGAATTGGAGCATGGTACATCTTTTGATTTAGTGGTGAAAAATACATAGTTCTATGATGATGGCATGTTAATAAGAATTTGGCAGCTCCTTCTTTTGTGTCCCTCAACTGTGCAATGAATCTCAGTAATTCAGAACATGACAGATGAAGCAACATACATGAATGAAATCAATCCTACAGCAGTGGCATGAACTAAGACATCCTTTCACTGTTCACTGTGACTCTTGAGCTTGAAATGCATGGGTGCATGCCAACAGCTCTCCCTTGTCAGTTTCCCCTTTCTCATATGTTTCTTCTTGAAGCTGCTATGTGCCACAAGTTTGTTGCTTCTCTAAACCACCACTGTCATGACTTCCTGCTGACTGTTTTCTCTGATGTGGTTGACCCCTTTCAAAAATCAAGCTTCCTCCTTCCCAACAATGCCATTCACACTGTTTCCCACCAGCTTGCTGCCTTTCAATATCATTTCTCAAAAACCAAATTCATTATCAAATGGTTCCCTAAATTCTAAATAACTTCTTGTGCTATATACAGGGCAATGTAACACACAAAGCTAAAACATATACGCAGCAAGAATTGAAAAACAAAGGCTAAAAAGTAAGAAAATTCACAACTAGGATGGAAAGAATGGAGGACATGCTGTGCATGCTGATAATGGCTATTAAATTGGATGTGGCCAGAATAGCTCATAGCTCTTAGATATGGCATGCTACAATATGAGAGGTAAGAACCTTTCTGCTGCTTTTCCCATTTAGTATTGCTCTTGCCAGTTGCAAACTGGAGATGACATCTTTCAAACTACTTTAAGCAGAGGTCTATGAAGAATGAAGTGCTCTCTTCTCCTTGTCTTCAACACCTGATGGCTACAAGAAATGTAAATGGCTTGCTGCCAGTTCATGGTAGAATAAACTCATCACCCCATTGATGTTTTTTAATTGTAACAATTTGCATTGAAAAGAATTGGCCATACATGATAGAGTCATCCCTGCATCAAGCACTGTGCACATGGTTAACCCAAAACCCATTCCTGCTCCTGGGGAAATGCAGTATGCACAGGGTCAATGCACAAACTGCATTCTCCCAGCAGCCACTCTTGAATCAGATGAGTGCAAGAGGAATGCAACACAAATGGGCTTTGCACAAAAAGGAATCTTTGTCTTTGTCTTCTTCCTCCTGGAGTTTGTTTGGACCCCTCATTTGTAGCAAAAACTCTTCAAACACCTTCAAGGTGTGTGAATTGTGTGTTTCAAGTTTCGATGGCAGCTGCTGTGTTGGGAGTGGTTCTTGTCTTCGCTTCCTCGTGCGATGTTTGTTGGGCATTCTGCTCTAACCTAATTTTTCCCTTCCTTGGATCTCATGGTTGTTGCATTTCCTGTCTGTCGCATGGATTGATTAGACTGTGCACTGAGATCTGCACCCTTCTTCTGTTGAGCTGTTGAAGCGGGAGCATCGTTCACAGTACTCACCAAGGTTTCTTTGGCTTTCGTCGCATACTGTGAGACGTTGTCTCTCGTTGCGGCAGCTTTCTCCGCGGTTCTGTTGCCTGTGTCGACAGCGTACTCGTAAGCTTGCCCGACATTCCGTGCGGCGGTTTGGTAAGCGAATTGCCCGCTTTGGACGGCTGCCTCGTGAGCAGCTGCGGCCTTGTTTGCTGCAAGTGTATAGCTATCCGCCGCAGCTTGCACTGTCATGTCCCTGGCAGCCATCGCTTTCCCAGCAGCAACGTTGCCAGTGGCAGCAGCGTAATTGTAAGCTTGCGTGACAGTATCTGCCGCAGCTTGGTTAGCCGATTGTCCCGCCTGCATAGTTGTTGCTTCTGCTGCTGCGGCCTTATCTGCTGCAAGTCTGTAGGCATCTGTTGCAGCCCGCATTGTCGTGTCTCTCGCAGCTATAGCTTTGTCTGCAGCAGCGTTGAGAGTGTCGAAAGCTGTGCGAACTGTGGCGTCCTTTGCGGTTGCAGCCGTCTTCACCGTACTTGTGGCATAATCATAGGCCTGTGCTGATCTCTCTGCAGCTGTGTTGTATGCCGATTGCCCAGTCTGAACAGTCTTGTCGTGCGCAGCTTTTAGCTGATCGGTTGCAAGGCTTGCTGTCTCTTGCAGTTTCTGTGCGGCTGCGGCATAAGTATCCGATGCGATCTGTACTGTCGTGTTCTTGGCGGCTGCAAGCTGCTCAGCGGCGGCATTGCCGGTGCTCACAGTGGCATCTACGGCTTGGTATGTCGATGCAGCCACAACATCCTTCGCGGCGTTGGCAGTCTGTACAAAGTTGGTGCCAATCTCCATCGCAATTTGCATACTGGAGGTCACAGTTCCAGAGACAGAGTCCCCAGCATCTTGCAAATAGGCTTTCGATAGCTGCACGCCTTGGTTCGCCTTCTCTTGTGCATTCTTCAAGGACATGCTCTTCATGGCCTCCTGCGCGTCTTCCATTTTCTGGTTTGCGACACTAACAGTCTGTTGCCCGGCGGTGTAGATCGCGTCTTTACCAGCGTCTGCGTTGCCGACAAGAGAGTTTTTGAACGAGGCAGCGGTTGCAGACGCGGTGTCAACCATCGACTGCAAGTAGCCCTTTCCTTGCGCCGTTGCAGCTGCAGCGTTGGTAGCAGACGACTGGAAAATCCGATTCGCTGCTGCTCTTTGGGCGTCACCAGCAGCCTCCTGCTGCGGCACTGATGTGATCCCGTCGGCCGCTACCTATCGACAACGAACAAACTTCTTGTGAGCTTCCCTTGCCTCCTCCTTATCCAAGACACAGACGAGAGAGAAATGAACAAACGAAAGACAATAATCTTGGTCAGACATCAAACGTCTTCAAACTGCACGGTTGCTGCAAGAGGGCTGGCTACGAGAGTACTAGACACTACTCACCTTTGTAGATTCTGCCACATTCCTTCCTTGTTGTGCACTGCAAAAACGAACAAGTGGAAAAACAAAAGAATCATCAGCAACAGCAAAAAAACAGTAAACCGCCGCCAGCAAAAAAACAAAAAAGTTCTTGCAAACACACTCTCACGTCCGATCTTCTAACAAATCACCATGCACTCCAAAGGAAAGGAAAGAAGACAAAGAAATCAGTTACTCATCAAACAGTGAACACCTGTTTGCTGCGCCTGCCTCTGACTTCTCCATCACGCCACTCCCAAGAAAAAAGAATACATACAGACGCGGAAATCGAAATTCAAGCAGGATTCAAAAGTGCAACCGAAAGAGAAAAATCACGTAATCGCGATTAAGAAGCAGTGCTGCTAAATCTAAATCGACATGAGTTCACAGAACAGATCAGAAATACCTGGAGTTTTCAACTGACAAGCTCCATGAGTCGCGGCTCTCCGTTCTCGAAATGTGGCGTATCTGTAGGGTACTGAACAGTTGAAAGACTGTTGTGATCTCCCCCTACACAATTGGAAGAAAAAAGTGCACCAATACACGGGAGCGAAACCGCAAAAAACACAAAATACTAGAGACAAATCCGCAAAGAAAAATTGGTCAATTTTAAAAAATTTCTTTTGGCGAAATGGAGCGGATCGCACCACTGACTGGTTAAATAAATCGTTCCATGTCTGTCAGATCGTTTGTGCAAGACAATTACAAGAAATTGAAGATCTGCGCGCGCGACGATTGTCGACGATTGTTGTCGCTAGCTACACGGGTCCTTCGAGCAACGCGTGGCGTAGTTTGGCGTAGAGGGAGATAGCGTTCCACGACGTAAGATAGGAACGCGTGGCGTAGTTTGGCGTGCGGGGGATGGCGTTTCCACCCTCGTTTCTCGAACCCCTGTTGCATACAGCCACGTGTCGTATCTCTACGACAACCACACAGTCAACGACACGTGTGAACTAGTTACTGTATCCAATTGCATGACGACACGCGTCAATAGGGATTAGGGTTTGCGAAGAACGCGACTACAGCTTGGAAGTTCCAAGTCATCCAAGCAATACGTGTCACTTTGTGACTGGTCGACCTTCAGGTGCCGGTTCAGGGTTTCGAGGGTTTATCAAGCGTTTGGCAACTGAAGTACAAGCAGAATGGAAGACTGAACAAGTGCAGATCGAGTTTTTGTAGCATCGATTCTGTGCACGAGTGTGCGGAGCAGCTGAGAATTCACAAGATTTGCTTGTAAGTAGTTGGTAGATCAGTTAGATCGCTTTGGTATTCATTTTCAGAGGTGTAATTGTTTTTGTATCCACCATTTTCAGAGTTACGGAGTTCCGGTGTTTGATTGATCTGTTGAAGACGAAGAAGAAGAAGCTCTGCGCAGCCATCCTCAAGCAAAGCCTAGGAGGAGGGAGGAGGGATTTGGAACTACATTATTGAGAAGCAAGCAAATGGCAAACAATAATAATAATATTCGCTCCGGAGATGTCCAGCAGCAACAGCCATATCATCAAGCTCCAGAACCAGTGCAGGTGATGCGTAATTTTCTCCAAAATTTTTATTGGTTTCAAACAGGATTTCGCTGAAACAGGGTTTGCTTTTTGTGTCACATCTTCAATACAGATTTTGTTTGCCTTGCAAAAGTGTTGTTCTTTCTGTAAAGACTGATTCAAAGGTTTGAAAGTACTTTGGTCTTTTTTTGGCACACAGATTTTGTTATCTGACAGTGACCTTGTAGTTTTGATTGTGCAGCCTTTGGAAGAGAAGCTAAGTCAATTGAAGGTAGCAGCACAAGAGAAGTTGGAATCAGCTGCAGACAGTGCTAATCAGAGTTTGAACAAGGCTCAAACTGCTGTAGAGAACAAGTAGGTACCACTAGAACCAATCTTGGTCTTGCTTCATGAGCAGGACATCTTTTCATTAATCAGCTCTGATCTCAGATTCTGGGATCACAGCAGGTTTCCATTATGTTTTTTCAGCTAGCTGTTCTCATGGTCATCTCACAGCTCTACCTTTCCTGCATTGACCAATTGCAGGAGCTGTGAGAGCTGTGAGTCCAACTATGATTCACCTAAAAATGGCATCTGTCCCTTTTTCATGAAAACATGTGTTCCCAGAGTTCCTAACATGATTAATTACATATTTTCAATGCACTTGCAGCTCTCCAATGGAAAGAAACTATCCCTGCAGCAAGAAACAAGACCCTATGTCAGTGGCTTTGCATTAGGATGCTGTGAGCACACCATACTGTGTGTAACTGTGATCACAGTAGCCTAATGGAAAGAGACCTTTATTATCTCGACCGATCTGTGCTCCATCTGTATGAATTATTTGTTTGGAAAGATGTGGTTTCAAATGTAACCCTAAAGATGGGATTCTCTTGAAAATCCTCACTGATGGAGAGGGATGATTGTGTGGGAATGCAGGCATGAGGCAACAAAGGAAGGTCTATCTCCAGCTTCTCAGGAGCAATACAACTCTGCCCTTCAGCAGTTGGGAAAAGCGTACCAGACTGCACAGAACACAGGGAATCAAGTTGCACAGCAGCTGGGATTAGCACACGACCAAGTTCGGAGTGGTGTTCATGATCTGAGGGGTGTTGCAAGACAAGAAGCTGAGCAACGCAGCCATGATGCACAGGGGCATGTACAGGAGGGGAAGGGAGCATTGCAACAAGGAATAGATACAGTGCAAGATGCATTGCGGCAAGGGACTGCTGTTGCCACACAGAGATTGCAACAAGGTACCACTACTGCACCACAACAACCGACTGCAAGCAAAACAAGCCAGACAAATCAAGCAAATGCACAAGAGCCACAATCCAGCAGCCTTCTGCAATCTGTCACTGCTGTGATCTCACAAACAGCAGTGTCCGTGAAAGAAGCTTTGGTGGGGAAGTCCACCACAGGGGAAGATCAATCAACTATTACAAATCCTGCTAGCCATGAAGCTGCTGGATCTCAATCAACAAAACCTGTGAGCAGCAGCATTGTAGATGCTGTAACAGCTGTAGCAAATGCAGTGAAGGAAACACTAGCTCCGGCTGCTGCAACTGATCAGCAACCTGCAAAAGATGGAAGTCTTGATACACCTGTGCAACAACACAAAACAACCACTTAAGTAAGCTGATATCAATAATGCCACACTTTCAGATTTTTGGGTTTCCAGGTTTTGGTCAGTTGACTAAAATCCACAAATTGTAGTCACCCAAGTGCAGATTTTGCAATGTCTTGGAAGTCTTGGAAACATGTATGTTTAGTGCACTAAATTCTCACTAAAAATTAAGTGCTGTGACCAAACTGTTACAAACCTTGTGTAATTCCTGTTACTGTTATATAATATGTGTTCTTTGTATTTTTTTCTCCACTTTCAACATTGTTTTCTAATTGTCTGTTTTCTAATAGCTTATAAATTCTGCCATTCTTGGGCATCCAATTGCATATATTGATTTTTGTCTGCTGCAATTTTACTTTCCTGGTGATGGAATGAAATTAGTTTTTGGTTTAAGCCAAGGCTCTATCCAAAATTCTACAGATATCCTCAAACAAATTTCCTCACTGCATAACCAGTTCAGAAAACACAAAATTGAAATCAACCTGTCAATAAGTTCCAACATCAAAATTACATCTTTGATACTCCATGCTTTGGAAAAGCTTGAAACTGAAATAAAAAGCTACAAGTGGAAGTAAATTTGCCAAATGCTATGGTACTTTCTGCAGAGTGGAGAGCAACAACAGTTGATGATGTGATAACATATATAATGCACCAATTTGGAGGCACTGAACTAAAGAAAATCTGGGTTAGAAGTCACAACATATATAGAGCATCAATTTGGAGCAAACTTGAAGTATACAAAATCTGAATAAACTGGAAACTTAATTACATTTTTGGGAAGAACTGCAATACTTGTAAGCACATCCAGAAGTAACAGGATGTATTCAACCAGATACATACCCAAACTGCAATCTGCTAGTTTAACAGAAATACTTGAAATAAATAATAACACCAGACTATTAGAGTTCAGCCTATTTAGTACACTGTCACTTGTTTAGCATGCCACACCATATATAAGGTCAAAAAGTTTAAGCACAGTATGGCTGCAGACATACAAGGTCACAGACATTGTCCAAACATCACAGTGAACCAAAGCAGTCTACATTTTTACAAGATCAATCTTGAGCACTTTCCTGTCATAAAACTGCAGCTGCCACAAATGTTCGGTTTTTTATTGGATCATGTGCCACATCTTGCCATCTTATAGCTTCTGCAAAACTCTCAATCTGCACATCCAAGTTATGACTTTTTAATCGCTAAAGTTGAGCATTAGAATGAACAATTTTGCACAAAACTCTTTGAAACTGTTGTTGAATGAAACAGGTAGTAAACATTTGAGGAAGACAACAAATCCCTAGCAGCAGCAGCAGCTGAGAAAGTTAATAAGCCAATGCAGTTAACTATCCTTCAAAGGACCCATCAAAAGTGAAGTCATTTCTATGTTGGCAGCAGTCACCCATCGACATGTGATCCAAATAACAGCAAGTGTGCAATATTGTTGGGTGGATACCTGATTTGGCAGGTTAGAACTGCTGATTGATGTTAGTAAAAAATTGAACTGGAGCCAGGTCTGATTTTTGGAACCAGAACCAGGTATCCAACTGGCAGTTAACAGCCAGTTTTAGTCAAGGTTACCTGGAACCAGGTCTGATTTTTAGAACTGGAACTGGAACCTGAACTGGGATTTTTGAAGAACCAGACCCAGAACTGGATTCCTGGTTCCAGTTTTCTGCAAACCAGAACCGGAACCACTCTAATTTATTTTTTAGAACTGGAACTGGAGGTTCTTCATAAAAGTCAAGAACTGCACAACACTGGTAGTGACCCAGTTTGCTATTGTATACGGTGAAGAGTCTTCTACCTTCAGGTTACTTGTCTTGAATGATTCTAACATGTCCATGCCACCCAACACATATAAAGCATCATCCAAAACAACTGCTGCTCCATAAGCATGTTTGCTTGTCATAGGCAGGCCCTGAAATCAAGCAGCATTCAGCATTCACCCATGAGCAAATTACATCTCTACAATTGGAATCTAGCTATATTTCTTGGTTGGAAACCAACCATGCTGGACATAATGAAACAGATGCAGCACTCCAGCTGAGAATTCATTGGCCTGACACTTTTGAGAATGTAGAGTCATACCAGCATCCAAGCATGTCCACATGGATCAAAGATCTCTACAGTATTTAGAAAATTTGTGCCATTGAACTCTCCAAGGGCATACCTGCCATCGGCAATTTTCCCCATAGATAACACTATCCAAATGAAACCATACAACTCAAACCTAGATATTTACTACAATTTTCGTGAAACAATATTCTCCCAAGGTAGATGTGCTTTTTTTTTCTGTTACTGCCTTCACATCTTACATTTGCTTCTTGCTTAAAGTTCATGTGTGGTGTTGTGGTAGACAATGCAATTCATATAAAGAATATGACAAAGGTTGATGTGATACTTTTTCAAGCATTGTTGTAGAAGGAATCCATTTGTCAGGAACTGGCTCATAGTACTCAACATCATTAAAGTGAAGATGCCCATTACCCCCACCCACAGCATGAATGTGGTTCCCCACAGTTGCTCCTCCTAGACTTCCACACTTAAAATGCATTGGTGCACATGCCTCCCACCTACCAGCAGTACTACTGTAGCACTCAGCTGCCAGACAAGTCTGAGATTTATGAATTACAAATGAATGTATTCACACAGATCGATTGTCAATGGCCAGGTTTAGGGTCTAGGGTAACAGTGAAAATGCCATCATTGTTTAGGGATTTGTAAACAGGGAAAGTACCATTATGCTCAAAAAGATGCATAAACCCAGGTACCCACATGAGCAGCACAGTCAGGATTTGTGCAACAAGTAAACATACCACTATCAGACCAAGACGATCCATCTCCTCCTCCATATAAGTACATGTTACCATCCAGTAGGCTTGCAGCTGCATATGAGCAGGGGGCCAGCATGGGAGCTGCACTTCTCATCTGATTCATTGCTGGTGAATAAACTATCACGGATTCAAGCCAGGTATGAGCCAATCCACCCAGAATGTAAATTTCATGCTGGGCAAAAGTGGCTGGTGGTGCTAACCCACCAGACAGATATGTTGAAGAGGATACCACCACAGCTGATGTCTCCAAGGTTCCATCTTCTGCTGTTGTTTGAGATGATCCTCTTTCATTCTGGAGGTTATGAATTTCCAATTTCAAGGCTGCAATTTCTGTTTGTTTTCGATTATCATTCAAAAGTTCATTCATGCTCCACGTTTCATTCAAAAATATCCATTCCTACTCACAAGCTCATGCTTATGCTCATGTGCTCACTTTGTAGTGTTGTTGTGTAGCAGTGTGCCTAACATAATTTCATCATATGTTATTTCACGTTTTTATTATTCATTCCCTAGGTGTTGCACCTTGAAAAATTTGAAATGACATTAAATGTCCATCAATGTAATTATGGATGGTTTAAATATTGATAAAACAATCATAGAAGTTGAGTGAATAATCACATTTAAAAATTTAATAATATAAATTGAAATTATGTTCACACCTAAAACTTTAAACTCTAAACCTTAATGCCTTGTATACCTTTTATGCCCACACCTAAAACTTAAAAACCCTAAAACCTTAATGCCTTGTATACCTTTTATGCCCACACCTAAAACTTTAAAACCCTAAACCTTAATGCCTTGTATACCTTTTATGCTCACAGCTAAAACTTTGCAACCCTAAACCTTATTGCCTTGTATAGGTATATGAGCCAAAATGCCCACCCCATTGATGCATTTCATGAATTTCACAAAACAAAGCCATGTTGAAGAAAGGGCATAGTTCATGTTTGAGAGGTGAAAAGCTCACCTAAGTAGGCCATCTTGGTTTTTTTCTAAAGCCTATGCCCATTGGTCAAGTACTCTCACACCAAGGTTTATGCCCTACTAGATGCTCACCCAATATGGTTAAATACCTCAAAAAACACATGACATGGATTATCATTACATCGAAAACCAATATCTCTTAACATTTACTAGTTTTCTTGGCCTTTTTTCAAAACTTAATGTTTTTTTCTTCAATTTAATGGCCCTTATATTCTAAATGTAAATTGACTAAATTTTTAAAAACTAACATCCATGGGTTCACTCACACACCTATATTTTATTCACATTTGGTTATTTTTCTACTGAATGATTATAAAAAAAAATGTTATTTTACTATGATTGTGTAACAAAGTAATGTTTAAAATTGATGTTAAAATATTAGTTATAAAGCATTATCACAATATTCAAAACAATCTTGTTACAAAATAGAAGAAAAATTTGAACAACATTTTGTACAATATAAGAAAATCAAAACTAAATCATGAACATCAATTTTTTTGCTCAACACTCATTACCTCCTTAGTTCCAAAATACATAATATATTTGACATAAGAATATTTATTAAAAATAAATCATTGGAATTTGAAAAATCTTTAGATCAAAACCAAATTCATAACTCCATTTTAAATTTGGAATTATTAATTTTTTATGATAATAAAGAAATCCACAAAGTCAAGGCTTTGTTTCTATTTTGCATTTGGACCCTCTATGTGCTCTTTCACATCTAATAAAAATTATATACGAGTTATTTAAAAATTAAAATCTTTTGATAGAGGACCAAACTCCCAAACCCAAGATGTAATAACAATAAATGCACAATATTTTTGTTGAATATTTAATATAAGAATAGCAATTGAATTTGAAAAAAAAAGAAAAGTGAGATTTAAGATGAAACTATATTTTTTTATTACTATTAAAACTGATAAAAATAATTTCACAACTCATATATATATATATCAATGTATTTAATTTGATTTTAGTATGTTAATAAATAAAAAATTAGGTCCAGGTTTTAGGGTTTAGGGTTGGCTATGGCCTAGAGGATAACCCCATTGCTGCCACGTAAGGAAATTCCTAGACCGCCACGTTGACGTTGTGCTGAGTCCCTCGTTTTACACCCTTTTTACACTTGGGCAACAGTTACAGGCTTCGCGCGCGGAGCTCATGCGGCATGCTTGCACGCGTCGTCGCCGCTTGCGGTCGTCGCCAACAAAATCACCATCTCTCGAGAATTCTTCTTCTTCTTCTTCTTTCTGATTCTTCAAAAACACTATCACAAAAATTTGCAATTCAATTTACAGGAAAAAATTCCCCCCAATTTTTTAATTTTTTTTTGGTTGGGTTTTTTGTTTTTCTGTGCAGGATACTTGTTCGAGAGAAGCTGCTTGCCTGCAGGCAAGTTGTTGCGGGGTCGGAGCTCGAGCACGGAGGTCGAGATCATGGCAACTACTGCAGTGATGGTGAGTTGCAATGCTAGGATGATGCTGATGAGTTATGGGAATTCGCTCTTCACTCCTGGAGCTCTTCGATCATCATCACTTGTCGAAGCTCCTGTGTATTCATCAGGTTCTTTAGCTTCTGGTTCGACGAGAGTGTCGATGTTGGGTTCTGTTTTTAAGATCCGCAAGAATCTGATCACCTCAATTGAGCATTCGAGAATTCAGAGCGGTAAGAACAGGCTCAGGAATTGCATTGTGAGAGCATCGCTCAAGGGAGAGGGCGAGTCGAGAGTGAGGCAACAGGCGTCTGAGAAAGCGGCGGCGGAAACAGCTGGTGGTTCTGATGCTGCAGCAGCAGCTCCTCCTCCTCTTCGTAGCAGCAGCTCAGATGCAGATCAAGTTCGATTGCCTGCAGACGCCGCTGTTTATGTTGACAAGTCGGTGCTTGACAGTTTTCTGGATGTGGCACGAGCTGGAAGAACTGCTGATGATGATGACCTCGTCAGGGAAGAAGACGATCATGCGGAAGAAGAAGCTGGTGGGATAGCTGTGCAGCAGCAGGAATTGGGTCGCTCGGCGGAGGCCGATACAGCAGCTGTGAGTCTTGGAAACAAACCCTCGGAGGTTGCCCAGGAGAAAGAAGGTTCTGGCCCCTACTTTGAAGACCAGGAGCTCACGGCAAGCGTCCTGAACGTTGCTTCTGACGCAGCAGTCGACAATCAGCCGGAAGTTGACGCTGAAGCAGAGCGAGGAGCTGAGGCAATTGTGGATAAGTTTGGAGGTTCAGCAGGCTCCAGCTCGAAGCTGCTTACTCAAGCGAACATTGAGGAGCTTGCCGAAGTCGCTGCTAGACTGGAGAGTCAGCGTGCTAGTGCAGGATTAGAAACGGGATCAGGCCGCCAAGCCGGAGCCGCAGAGAGAGGAGGCGGTGCAGCAAAACGACGTCCAAGCATCGAGGAGACTGGCAAGAAGATAGCAGCAGAGGTAAGACAAAGGGTAGAGGATCTGCAGGGAGGAGTGGATGGGGTTATGGAAGCAGGAGAGTATGCGAAAGAAGGACTTGACAAAAGGATCAAAGTCCTGAACCTCGCAGCTGAAGAAGCCAGAGAAACAGGCACCCAAGCTGCCGATATTGCAGCAAAGGGATGGGGGGCGCTTGCAAAACGAACGGAAGATCTCGTCACCCATCTCCAGAAAACAACCACTGCAACACAACGAAGCTTGAACAAGAATACAGAAGTAGCCAAGGAACAGATAGAACAAAACGTGGCTGAAGCATACAACAAAGTGGGTGAAACTCGAGAGAATATTAACGACTTGCAAAGTGATCTGGAGCAAAACTTGACAGAAATACAAAACAAAATCAAACAAAAAGTGGGAGAAGCTCAAGCTACATACTCCAAATTGTTGGAAGATGCAAAACTTGCTGTAGCTGCTGCTGAGCAAAAAACCTCAAATGCAGATCAAAGTAAGGAGGATGAGGATGAGGATTCATCTTCTTCTTCTTCTTCTTCTTCTTTCACAGAAGCAGCTGGTACAGTTTCAAAGATGATAAGCCATAGCTATGAAGATGAAGTTGGAAATGAGCAATTGGCAGAAGGATTATCAAGGAAAGAACTCAGAAACAATATTCAGCAAGAAGAGTCTGATGCTGCTGCTCGAGCAACAAACACAGATCCTGTAGAAATAGGCAGAGATGATGAATGGGGTGGTAAGTAGGAACCCTGATTTGATGGTTTAGAGATCATCACATCAAAGTGTAGCAGCCAAGGAGAAAATCTCTAATCAAGTTCTGAGTAATTTGATAATTTTCTTGAGATTATTTTGCATCAATCTTCTTCTTCTTAGCACAATGTTTCTTCATTTCTTCTTTGCTAATCGGGGGCCATAATGGTGACAATGGATGGATACGATTGGATTTTTTTAAAGCCCTTTGAATGTGCAGTATCATATCATCAGTGGCAGAGCCTTTGGAAAATTTGCTCAATTCTGAAGTCTCGCTCTAGTAAATCTTGTTGTGATTCATACAAGTGGTTTGAGCAAGCTAATTTCAGATGGGTGAAGAAGATCAACGGTTTTGTTCAAGTTTTTCACATGGGTGGTGGGGGTTTTCTCTAGAAGCTGCTCTTTGTCTCGGTTGGATTGGTTTCCTGTGGTGCATTATTTGCCCAGAAACCATATGTTTTTGGGTTTTGAGGTTTGCTCTCAAGATTTCAAATAGGTAAAATGGGTCCTACAAACTGGGTTCCGGATGCTTTCAAAGGGGACCTTTCCTTAGGTATGCACGCATCACTAAAATATGTATGAAATGCAGATCTGCCAAAGACCACCAGCATGATGCAACACATTTTTTGGACACAAACTTTTATATTTTTGTATAACTTTGATAGTTGGTTGTAAAATTTCTAAGTTGCTTATTAAAATTTCAGCTAATTAAGTGCATATACTTGGAAAGTTTCTGTGCACTGCAATCGTCATTAAGGCTCAATATTGTGACTACTCAAATGGTATCATGCTTTGGCAGAAGCAAAAAAGCTCACTAGAGCTTCTTCTTCTTCAATCAAGAAAAGAAAGTCACACCCGCAACAAACTGAAATTGTTGCCCATGAATGCACAAGTTTTTTTTGGTATCTTTATTGACTTTTGTCATTTGTTGTTGTGTCACACAGATAACAAACACACTCTGGAGGAAACCTTCACAAGAACCTGACCCTGAACCCCTGGATTTAACACTACAAACTGGATACCCTCACAACACTGGACATAACCTCACACACACACACACTTGTGTAATGTGTTCTCCACAGGAAAACCATTGTGATTTTGTCCATTCTTCACTATCTGATAAGCTTAAAGCCAGCAGAATAGTACATATATATACATGACTTCGCAATTATTCTTTGAACGTCTGAATTCAAACTCATTACAGGACTTAACTCCACATTGCGGCAATTGCCACTGTCTGCACCTCTCATCATCTCATTCCAATTGAGCAGCTGGAAAGCTGTGAAATAGGTACCTCATGTTGATGGTTTTTCACATTGAGACTTTCAACATCTGGAGGACTCGTCATCCACAGGGCCTTTGCATCCTTAAATCTTTTGAGAAGAGTGACAGTGACTTGTGCCTGTTTTTTTTTTTCTTCCCATAAATGAGAGTAACTTGATGGGATGGATGCACACATACACCGATATTAAGAGCAAGAAGAAGCTCCCGAGGAGCCTAGTAAAGGGAGAAGTATCCTATCCAGGTGTAAACTGCTGCGACAATCACAAGGAGGAAGGTGGGAATTATGGAGAAGTTGAGCAAATGCTGCTCTCCAGCCCAACCCGTAATGGTTATGAGCACATCTGCCAATGTCCTGGCAAGAGTCCCAGTTTCCGTGGACAGAAACCCACAATTGAACACCCCTTGGGATAGACGTGGTGACATCACTTTTGATAGAAGAGACAAATTTACGCCTGCACACAATCATAACAAAGATGCATCATAGCCCCCATTAAACGGCTAATCTGTGTCAAAGAAAAGGAAGAGAGGGAGAAATCCTCAACTTTGAGCCTTTTTTGATGTCTTCTTTGTGTGGGTAAGAAACATCACACGGTGGGTTTTCCATTGGACATGCAAAGAACAGCATTAAAATGAGAACCAGAACCTAATCAATAACATTGAACTGCTATTTTCCTTCATTATCATTCATGCATACTGACTGACACATAAGGGCATATTCTATGCAGAATTTTGTAGCTACACTAAAAGAGAATGTGTTATGAGTCACAGCTTCTGGTGTGAGAAAAAAAACCACATTCTCTTGTAGTGCTAGCTGCTGTCAGAGTAATGAAGATCCCGCCTGCTAGAAAAGAAAGGGATTATGGGCATTAACAAACCTTCAAGGACACTACCGGAGACAAATATGAGAATGGCAGCACCAACATATTGGTATTTGGTGTAAGGCAGCCATGGGCAAAAGCATGCTATCGCAGCTACCCCGACAGCCAAGCACACCTGTGACACTAGTATTACCAACCTGCACAACCCAGCAGCAGATGGTCATGCCTCTCAGTCCACAGTTTCAGCTTCTCCATAGTAGTACTACCTCCAAACCCAAGCTGCACGTCTCACTCTATTTGAAGTTCCCCTCATCTGTAGCAGTGTTGGGTGGGTGTCAACTATTGCCTTTTGAACAGACCAGCTGGTACTGGTTTTGAATCTTTGAAAAAATTTCATAGCTCAGCCTGGAACTTGTATTTGAACTTTCCTTTTAACATACACAATTATGCTTGAAATTCTGGTGAACTCAGAAAGAGATTTTAAGCATTGAAGAAGTATGAAATTATGTACCTGTCTTCGTAAATGTTACTGATGTAGTTTCCAACCAATGCACTGATTGGTACAACTGTGAGTCCCAATAGAGCCAAGAAAATTCCCACCTGCATGCATAGGTATTCCAACATCAAACACTTGCTCTCATTTCTGCCTATCCTATTTAGCAATTTGGATTGGGTGGCTAGAAAATTGATACATCTTTCTGCCACCCAATCCAAACATTTGTCAACTCTGGTGAGACTTGATCAATCATCAATGCTGACGTGAAGTATTTATTGTAGGACGTCAGTTTTCTGTGGGGGTTTATTTGTTGTTGGAACCCAATTTAGTGGCAACAGGTTCCAGTCTTTTTTGTGTTATGGGAGTTTGGTGTAGCTCTAGAGTCTCACCTTTCCTGTTTTGAAATTTCAAAGGACAAAAGAACAGGAGCTGTGGATGATGCCAAGCTTTCTTAGTTTCAAAGAGTGTTGGATGCTGATGTAATAGTGCATGACACTGAAAATGATTTGATCATCATCAAATCTTCACAAATTGACCAGCCAAATGCATGTTGACATACTGATCTTCAGGTCTGAATTTTTCCCCGTTTGGTGAAGGAGGAAAAGAAAAAACTAGAGCTTTGTGACTTGGATCTGCAATGATTGTTGAATGATGAGAAGTCTAACCTGAAAAGTGGACCAGTTGAAGTAGAAACTGGTAAGTACGCCTGATTCAGAGATGAGAATCTCAGACGTGAATTTCATCATGAAGTAAATGGTGAGCAGAACCCTGACAGGCAGTGTCAACTCCTTCATTAGCTCTGTAAGGTTTTGAACAGCTTTGGCATCATTGTATTCGGAGGACACAACAGATTCATCACCATCGTCGGAGATGATATCACCGTCCTTGGTTTGCTCAAGATGCAGAGGATGCAAAGAAGTCTCATAGAGCAATGGTGAGCTCATAGTTGGAGCACTGTCATCTATTGTTGTCCCCAAATTCATTGACTTTGAACTGTGCCTTGAGCTATGCCTTGAACTGTGCCTTGAACTGTGCTTCGAGTCTGGGATAACATGATCCCTGTTGGGTTCCTTGAAGAACAGTAGGGTGAGGAGAAAGTACAATCCCCATGCTGCTACCATCACCCAACCTGGAGCCGTTACATAATTCACCGGTGCTCCAAATATCTGCAAGGCTTTTAGCAGACGTCTTTCAGGATCAGAAATGCTGAAGAACACATGGTGAAGAAAATCAGAAACTGGGTGGTTAAAAAGTTGACATCTTGAAGTACACTTGGATTGACGGTTCCAAGCTTTGTCAACTCCATGACATGATTGTTGTCCCTTCTTTAGCCAACAAGAAGAGATTGAACTGAATGTGTGAGTAGTGTAAGTCTTCAACAACACTTAGCAAGAGAGAGAGAATGAGCAGATTGAAGAACATGTTTTGTTTAACCTTGAATTTGATGTTGTTGAGGAGACCAGCAAGTGCAGGACCTGTAGCCATCCCTAGTGCACTTGCACTCACAAATGCTGCAGAAGCGCGGGTAAGTTCCTTCACTGGAACATGGTCAGCGATGTATCGTCGACTGATAGCCCTTACATTTCCTAATCTGCAACCAGACAAACGTCAAACCACACTAATTTCCTGAGCAATCAACTCTACATTCCAAAACAAGTTTCAGATAAAATAGGTTCATGAATTCATCAAACAATGGCAGGCAAAACAGTTGGGCAGCTCAGAGAGGCATTGGAGAAAGTGTCAAAAAGGAGAGAGTTTGGAGATTCAGCTGACAAGGAGAGAGAGGCAAAGGGTCCAAACAAAATAAGTAGTTGTTCAGGTAAGTACAAAGTACCCGCAGAGGAAGCGACCCAAGACCAAGAGCCAGATAGAATTGAAGTAGAGCGCCAGTGCATACATCAGGTTACCAGCTATGAGAATCAGGCTACTGTAAAGAAGTGGAGATTTGTAGGAGTAATTGGACCACCAGCTATACACAAATGCAGACACCAATGCAGCCAAGGGCATGGACCCAATGATCACCCCACACAACGAGCCTGGAGCATCAAGCATTTTTGCATACTCATTTGATGTTGGGACCACTATGTAGTAGTTCACCTGCAGGTGCATCAATGCTGTGTTCAGCACTTCAATCTTTCCAAGAATCTGGTGAACACTTTCAGCAGCTCTGAGAGAGAAAGAGTGGGTCTGAGAAACTCTGAGTGAGAGAGAGAGAGAGAGAGAGAGAGAGAGAGAGGATATAATTCTTTACCATGTACAAAAAAGCATTCATGAGATTGAGTTGGATTGAGATGAAGTGGGCGTCTTCATGTTTAATCAGCAGCTCATGGATTTCATCTTTGGGTGGTGGCAGCAAAAGCTCATTTGCCACATATGCTGCAAAGCTCAGCTGCTGGGTCAATCTATCTGCCGCTTGTTCAATCGCCTGTAAAGAAGGCCATGAAGAACATTGCCACCTAAGTGCCATCAAGGAATATATTACTGTTCTACATTCCATCTATGCTTTGAATCATGATCATAATCCATGATCGCATCTAACAACCTCTAACTTCTTATCTTTTGATGTCTATGAGAGATGACCAAACTGGATGTTGTAGGTTCTGGATTCGACATCTTCATCTTCATCCTTGTAACTGTTTTGTGCTTGGTTCAAGAAAGATGTTGAAAACTGTCACTTAGTTTCACACTTGACAATTTGTTCTTTTTTGGCTTATGTTGATAGTGTGTAGGAATAAGAGATGGTGGTGGAGAAGGTACCTGAATAATGGGTTCATGCTCAACAACATCTCTTGGAAGTTCTGCTTCGTGATACAGAGAGATGGTACTACTGTAAGTGTTAAGGCTCACAGTTTGGAGTTCTGCAAGGTTGCGAGATATGGTGGCTACCATGGCCTTGATTCCCTGTCATGAATCAACAGAGATGGGCATCAATTGCAGCAGCTCCAACTTAATTAGCAGCATGATGGCTATATATGCAAAGAAAAAAAGAGAGGATCTGAAACAGTTACTGTTCGTAATTCACTGACTGGTTTTCAGCAGACCTTTCCAGCCCAACCAGATTACTCACCAAGTGCCGGAACATCTGCTGGAGCTGAGAGTAAGGATGATTGGAGCGAGAAGCAATGTAGTGAGCTCCAAGCCGGAAACCAACACGCTTGTCAAAGTTTTTCAGAATTTTGTTAAGACCTACAGCATTCAGTTCCACAAAGTGCAATAGCTGGAGAAGCTCAACACCAACTTGCCTACAAAATACCCAATTTCCATGATATGAATTTTCATCTCACCTGTGTCCAATTGCTACACTACAAATCCAACCCCACCATTAGATTGAGATCTATGATAATCATACATCAACTAAAATTATCTGTTCAGGAATCCATAATGTGATGATTCTGAGGAATTTTCAGTCACTCAAAGTTGCAAGATCTTTGAGGTGTAGAATTTCATCTGGAAATGACATTATCTTTCATTCCAGGCTTGATAAGTGTACCTATAGTCACTCATGAGGCGCTGGACTGTGTCAAATTCTTCTGGTGGTTCAGAGACAGCTAGCTCAGTATCATTGTCTGTATATGATCCTCCATCTTGGATGTTATGCCGCCTCTCACGAAGCTTTTGCAACCGGCCAGCCAGCAGGCCTTGCTTCTCAATCATAAACAAGACGATCTTCTCAATCTGCAAAACCCATACAAACCCACTTCCAGAATTGCCATCCTCTGCAGAATGCCAATTGAAAAGTTGAAAGGATTGTGCTTTTGAAGGAGAAGCAAGCAGCTACCACATGATCAATTTATCTTCTAGAGCCATTATGGACTCTGCTTATGACAAAGTAAAGCTCTGCATGAGTACAACACAATGCAGATCTCAGATTCTTATATGAACTTTTTTGCATATGAGAATTTTTGTTACTATGGTGTTGTATTATGAACCTGAGAGTCCAAAAGGCGAGAGAATGTGCGAATGATTTCATCACGCTCATCATCACTTGCACCGGCTGCACGACTTGCATATTGCTTTATCCGCTTCTTCAATGCCTTGTACCCAATGTAATATCTGGAAACAAGGAAGTTAAATCTGAGTCTCCATGAGTTTTCTGCTTCCAAGATCAAGTACTGTGAATCTCTGACAATTTTTGAATTCCTTGGGAACACAAATTTTGTGAGAGACCAAAGCTAGCTTATCACTATGAGAAAATTGCAGACTGACTAGCATCAGTGTTAGTGCACAATTTGGCAGAAAATTATTGTCAGGACTGGGAGTTACCACCCGTCCTTACTGTAAAGAGAAACATTCATTGCTCCTTGGAAATACACAAGAGAGTGAGAAATGGGGGTTGGGGGGGCGCACTCTTCCCAGCCTGGGACTTGATTGGCCAAGATGTATTGCCCGAAGTGGACCATCTTGCATCACTTGTTGCACAACCTTCAGTTGAAATCTACTAGTCTGGAAGAAAAAAAAACCACAGACCATATAAGAGCTTTCATCAGATCAAGGAAGATGTTGCAGCAAACTTGAGCATGGACTCTGGACCCTGGATGGCAATTGCATAAGACTGACATCAAATACATGAAACACATAGTGACCACCCACATACATTCTTTTTTCATATGTGACATGTTGATGCTAAATCTGATCCAGATTTCTGAGAAATTATTGAGATTGTCTTTGACTCTTAACTCTGCTGGGTACTGTTCCAGAGATCTTTTGCACCTCAGTATTGTTGCTCAAACATGAAATCAATCAGGGATCCAAGTCCAGGTGCATTTTATACTAGTACTATTTAACGATTTCATAACAAAATCATGAAGTTCAACTGTGAAAAGTTCTTAGCAAAGACCATGCATACAGAGTTTTTGAAGCTTTGCTCAAAACCTTGAAAGCTAGATCCTGCAACCCAATATCAAACAGTGTGATTCCAACAAGCCGGGAGCAAGAGTTTTATCTTCTTTCTGAGATTAAGGTGAGCACCATTACCAAATTGAAGCTGCAAAATTTTGAAACTATGACAATTATGCAAGCTTACATTTTGTCCCTCCACACCTTCAACGCACTCTCACATGTGCTGCATTGATAAAGACAGACTCAATTGAGCTGCTGTGACTGTTGTCCTGGAGAGAAAACCTCACATGTCAGACATCATGGATACCAACATTGTGTGACAAAATCTACACTCACTCTGCTAGACAATCCAACAAGGTTCAGCCAATTGGGTACATGAAAATTGTGAAGAAATGGATGATGGGTCACCACCGTTTCTAGCATCCCAAGGGAAAAGAAAAAAGATGCAGTGAAAACTTTGGGGGAGTTTCTTTTGGAAGATGGGAGTTTTGGTTTGAAATTTTGGTTTGAGGTTTTGTGGGTTTTTGCAACGACTGAGTGGTCCCACAAAGTGGAAGCATACAACTCAAATTGTGGGTGGGGGGGAAGAACTTAGGAGATGCTGCTATCTCCAGAAGAATATTCACAGCTGGTGCTGCAAATGAGGAGAGAAAAATCTCCAGCTTTGGTGGGTAAACAAAGCAGCAATCACAATTAGCCCAGTGTCTCTTCTTTCCTTCTCTCTTGGGCACAATGAGCATCAATCCAATGAGCACCAGAAGAGAAAATGTGTCACAAGCCAAAACCTCCAAGATTCCTCCAAAACTTTCCATATTAAGAGAAATTTTGAGGAAACTACCACTCTTTTTTTGCTTGAACTTTTTAAATCCACAACCCCCATTTCATATTTTTCATTGCTTACCAAAAAAAGAAGAAGGTGATGATGATGATGATGATGAAGAGAATCTTTGCCACAAAAAGGCCACTTTCAAAGGGAAAATTTTTCATAGAAGATTCAGGTGGCCATCACAATCTTGAGGGGCCAATTCCCAAATGGGATTCTGCATACCACAAAAAGTCCAAATCCCATTTGTAGTGTTGACTTGTGTTTATGTATACTCCTAAAGAAGAATTGTTGGATGACTAACTACATTCATCCTTTTTGATTTTTTTCATCCATTTTGGGCTGGGAACTAGGAAGGATGTGCTCATCTTGAGACTAAGAAAAAAAGAAGAAGAAGAGAATCTTGTTGCAATCCTTTCACTTCCAGAAGGAAAAAAGATTTCATCCATTGGGAAGCCCACAACAAATTCCAAGACCTTAGAACCCAATTTCCAAAGTCAATTCTCAATACCCCCAAAGACTCCAAATGCATTGATAGTGTGCCCACTCATATACTTTAATATCCATTCAGGTTCAGCACTCGGGTGCCAAATAAATTATTTTATTTTTCAAAATTCACTTTGGCAGTAATAATAATAATAATAATAATTTATGACATTTTATCAATAAATAAAGCTAATTTCTTTAGTGGGTTCTCTAGACTTTGAATGTCTAACATAATGAGATTTTTTACAACATTTTCTCTATTGCTTCTTTTTGCAAAAATGAGGAGAAATAATGTTCTACCAAATTATAGGATAAAAAAAATGTTGTCAATTATTGGATCTCCTCTGTAATGGTGGATTGGCCTGAAGCACCAAAAAGCTCTTGGGTTTCCACCAATTCTTTAATTTTTTAAAATTTAAATTTAAATTTTTTGTAATTTCCTTAAATTTCAACATTTCAAAAAAAAAATCTTAAAATTTTGGATTTTTGAAAAATAATATAATTACTTCTGAATCTGAAAAGGTAATATGACATTCATAAAGAATTGTTGAATAACTAAATTCATCCTCTTGATTTGTTCATCAATTTCAACTCGGAAAAGCGGTGATGATGATCATCTTGAGTTGGAACTAAAGTTTTGTGCATGAAATAATATCATACAACTCCACATGGTCTTGATCTTTTGTTTTTGTAGTTGATAAGTTTTTTTTAATGGATGCCCTTTTTGAAACCATGGTTGATAAAGTTGATGCCAAAATTTGATTCTCATCCAACAATTCTTTACACTCCTACCAAAGTGTGCCCTCTATTTCATACCTTGCAAAAAACATGTTTTCCTTGTGGAAGTTTTCATCCAAGTTATTCTTATGGTCAAGAAATACTCCAAGTATTCCTCCTCTTGGACTCTCTCATACATACATACATACATACATATATACATACATTTGGAAGTTAAGGGAACTTAATGGGAACACATGAGAACTTACACTTGGAACCAAAGGGAAAATGATGCAAACTACATTTATGACATCTTTATTAATACTTTTCAATTTGAATTCAACCCAATGAATTGTCCAGTTTGGTGATGTTCATATATCTCTTCCTATTCTAGGAATTTCTGGTAGTGGACACAATTTATTTAATTAATTAATTAATTTATTTGTAGCCAAAGTAGCCCTAGGAAGATGTAAATAAAGTGGCAATCGTCTTTGGGAAGATTTAGCCAAATATGGCTATAAACCAAAATGTGAAATACAAATCTTTAATCATCCTTTTATATTTTGGCTACACACTAAAAACCAAGTACAAAAATCTGGCAATTTTTACTACTTTTTTATTTCTTTCACTTCAAGTGATTGAAAAACCCCAAAATCACTTGATTTTCAAAATTCTTTTTTTGGTAAATTTTCATCAATTTTGAAAAAAAGGCTATGAGTCTTTAGCCACTAGGGTTGCTGAATGTCCTCAATAGAGTCTATTTTTAAATTGGTTGATTTCAAAGGAAAGAGCATGTTGTCAAATACACAACTTTTGTGTTTGAATCAACTCTAAATGTTTTTTTTTGTAAAGAAGGATATTATTATTCTTTGTAAAGGTTTGGTTTTAGAAATCAAATATTGGTGTGACACAAGATGTGAAGCTTTCCTTTGAGAATATAGAGGAGTTTTACTTCAACCTTGAAGTTTTTATAAATGTTGGGTTGGTACAAAAAACCAAAATAATTACTTGTTGGTTGTCATGTTTGATTTTTCTTTTTGTGCAAAAAGACTAGTGAAGCTAAACCATGCAAACTTTGTGAATCATGAATTTAGAACTCTAGTTAATTTGAACCTTCAATTCAACTCCTCTTATTAGTTGGATTATGGTTATGGTTTTTGAGATCCATTTTTTGGTTGCCAAGATCCACGTCAACAAGTGTTGGACATGCACAATGAACTTTCTAGGGTTAGAATCATTTTGCATTAAAAAAAAAGGAAAAATCTACATTTTTCAACACTTCGTTTTCCTCCTCTTTGCTTGTTGGTTTGCTTGGTTTGCATAATTGAAAACATTCAAAGTTGGGGTACTACTTTTGGGTACATAACTATACATGTATTTAACTCTTGGGTTCAAAACCAAAAAACTTCAAAAAGCTTATATATATATAATTTTATTTTATTTTATTTATTTATTTATTTTTGCACATGCAATTAGCACTTGAGACTATAAATTCCAAGCTCAATGAGCATAAACAACTATCCAATGCATCCAAAAAAATGTCCTTTTCTTTGTAGCATTCAAAATCCCCATATGTTTTATAATCAAAATCACCAATCATAGGTGTGTGCATTGTTATTCACAAAACAAAATTAACTCGATTATATTACTATACACATTCCTTTTCATTCCAATTAGAAGAAAATACAATTGAAAGGGTGAAAACACATTAAGATGGAGCACTTTCGATGTCACAAAGAACTTTGTTGCATTTTTCATAATTTCAATTGTAACTTATTCCAATTGATATGAGCAACTCATGGAATGGGACTCATGTAATATTTAATGAATTTAATGATCAGAACACAATGTGAAAAATCATGTCAAAACCTTTAGATCTAAGTGATAATGCACTAGAATAATACAAAAAAAAAATTGTCACAATGAATCTTTTTTGAATACAAAATATATCTATAGCCAAGAATTTTGTTATGTGTAATAGTTCAATGAATGTGATACCATAGTACCTTTTCAGGTTTGGCATAAATTAAATTATTTTTTAATTTGCTGAATTTTTTGGATATTAATAGTTAGTCATGACAAAAGTTTAAAAAATTCATACAGTCACTCGGAGTAGCTTTCAAGAGTAACTTATTGACGACCTAACAATAAAAGCACTAAAATTTTCTTCTATAAGTATTTGGTTATAATAAATTTAATATAGAGTGCCAAACTTTTCAAAATTCAAATTTTAACTGCCAAATTAAGAATTGAAAATTAAATTAATTATTTGGCACCTCAGTGCCGAACTTGAAAAGGTACTACGATATAAAATTGAATCATGTAAACAACAATTTGGTTTTGAAAAAAAATAAAAATCTTGGAAAAAGAAAAGTGTTTCAAAAGTCCTTTATGTGCAATGTATAATCAATTTGAACCACATTTATTAAGAAATTGTTGAAGGATACAATATACTAAATTCTTTAAACTAATTTACTATGAATGTTCATTAATGCCACTTAGCCATCCATTGCCCCTTTACCAATGTCAACATGCCATGAATCCTTTATATTTTTTTCAATCACGAACTTCCATGAACTACCAATTTTATTCCACCTAGCTAATGTGTTTTCACCCAAGGTAATTGAAATAGTTCTTTTGAAAGACTCCAAAGGATGTTTATATAATATTATATATATAAATTTCTTATTATGGCATTAATTTAATGTTTGGCATATAACAACACACTACAATTACAATGTAATAAATATGAATTGAGAATGGGATTGTAACATCTAAACCCAAGTCTTTAAAAAAACTGAAAAATAGCATCTGAAATTGAAACCTTAAGAAAAAACTAAAAATATCATCTAAAACTCAAACTTTGAATTTTTTTGAAAATACCCCAAAACCCAAACCCTAAAAAATAACCTCAAAACCCAAACCTTGAGAAAAACCAAAAAAAACCCTAAAATCTAAATTGTAAAAACAAAGAATTGAAAATAAATTCCTAAATCCCAAACCCTAAAAAAAACTGAAAAATGGCCACTACAACCCTTTTGAAAATCTAAAAATAACATATCAAACCCAAACCCTAAAAAAAAGGAAAAAAAAACCCCTTCCAACCTGAACCTTTAAAGAAAAACTTCAAATAAATTCTTAAGCCCAAACCCTAATTATTATTATTTTGAAAAAGAGCCCTTAAAACCCAATCCTTAAAAAACACAATTGAAAAATATCCCTTATAACCAAAGCCTAAAAACAAACAATCAGCAAGTGACCCCGAAAACTCAAATGTTATACCCATATAACTTTCATATACCTATAATCCCATAATCCAATTAGGGTACCACTTAGGTCCACTTTAAACTCAAAGTTGAAGTTAGTGCCTAGTTGACCCCTAGTTTGACATTTTGATCCTCAACTGAGATGACCTTAAAAAATACTCAAAAAGTGGGGGTGAAACATAAATTAAGGGATTAAATTGAGGATAAACTAGGGACTACTTTAAGGACAACTCTAATGTACTAATTCTTCCCCAATCCTCACCCATAAACATGAAAAATAAGATAACATAAAGTGAAATCTATTTAAATGCAATCACCTAGGGCAATAATTATAGTTGGCTAATCAAGAGTATTCATTTTTTCAAATCATATGGATTGTGTGATATATGGAACCATGCCTAATTTCCCAAAGGTTTTTGAATTTGAAAAAATGTGCATGGATATTACAAGGCTTAAAAATTTGAAGAATTAGGATCAAATGCACACCCAAAAAAACCTACCAAAAGGTTTTGAAATGTCAAAATTGGGATCAAAGGCTTTGTTCAAAAGGAAAAACCAATGAACACTGGTTACAAATAGTGAATTGATTGATTATTGAAAAAATCAACAATTGTCTTGAAACAAGGATCCAAGGGTAGCTTATTCATAACTCATGTGTAAGATCTGAAAGTGTTCAATAATTGGACAAAGACCCTACCTATTTGGTGTAAGAACTAGACAACACTGGTTTGAATTCAACATGATGTATGCAACCACAAATTATCTTGCCAAATTCCATAGTCCAATGGATGAGCCCATACACAATCACACATTTCAAATCCCTAAAGATGATAACACCAACTAGCTTTGTTCGAATTCATTATTTGGTTTCTTATTTTTTTTTGATTCATATGTCTAGATGGTTTGTTGGTACTTTGAAGATGGTCTATGTATTTATTATTACCACAATTATAGTGGAATGCTATTTAGACACTTAAGTTGGTGTTTGATCTTGTTATGTGGTTCCATTTTATCTTCTATTTTTACAAGCTCCAAGATCAATTCAAACCATAAATTCAACCTAGCTTACACAACCAAATAAATCAGCTGTACATTCAACTTGGCTCATTGAAGGAACCAAAAATGAATGTTTCAGGATACCCATCAAAATCAGCATCCGTAACCTTTCACCCATACAATAAGATGTTTGGATGCAGGACCACATGAATCTAGAATTCTGTAGCACAAGGAACATAACCAAAAGCGCATCATCCCCATCTCCCCCTCCCCCAAGACTTGCAAAAATTGGCTAGAGAGCAAAGGCCATGTAAAGCTCAGGCTTTTAGTTATATCCAGTGGTACACACAACTGTTGTGTACTGCAAGAAATACTTCAACATCCGAACTCTCACCATTACAAACTCAAAGTCACTGCGATGTAATGTCTGATGCTTATACATCAACTTCAAAGATGCATGCAACCATATGACAGGACAATGTCACAACACAACTTGGAAGAAACTTAAGTAAGGTACACCATTATAATCAACCCATATCCACCAGGTTGATATATGATGTGAGGCATACATAACACCATAGCAAAGGAAGGGGGCCGATATTATCCATAGATTTAAAAACTCCCCATTTGCAATTTTGGAATGTCAAGTACTTTTGGGCTTCAGTTCAATGTCAAAAGATAGGCACTGATGGTGATCTCCAAGCCAACTTCCATTCATTCCCCTGGATACTTGTAGAACATACCTCCCAGCCTGCAAGCTTGAAGATTTTCATGTTCAGGGATATATATGTCTCAAATAACAAATAACAATTTTTATTTTGTTTACTTAACCTGCAATGAAAGTGTGATAGAAATAAACCCTCAACAAAATCAGTCACGTTCCTAAATCCTCAAATTACAAAAAACCGCATAATGAAAACACAAAGTTGTTGAAGTTCATGCATTTTAGTAGCAGAACTAAATTGTCGAACTTCATTCATTTTTGCAATGAACTACTCCATTAATAACATCAAGTTTTTCTGTCCTCAAAACAATTATGACCAGTTTAATTCTTATTTGAGATTTCCACAAATTGTTTATTAAAGGTCTGTGATTTCCAAACTTACTGGAGTTATGTATGACTCATGAGGGAATGAAGGTTCTGCATGTGCATTGATCAATCGCTCAATTCACCCAAATAAGCTATAATTTGGGTACTACTGGAAGAAAATCAATTTGACTCAAGGCAAGGTTTTATGAAGTTTTGACATCATGTTGATTGTATTATTCTCACATAATGGTGAGAATGGTGATGTTCTGATTGGTAGTCAGGTTGCAACCCTAAACCTTTGACCTCCATAGACCTACTATTTAGCACAAGGTACCCACCTAGGGCTATCATTGACCCAATGATTCCGCAACCATTCATTGCTTTGATGAACATTTCATAACAGCAGTTTGCATGATGAAAAGAGGTGTGATCAGAAGTTGTGTTACAAAACTCTCTTGTATGACTAAACCGTAACAGGATGGTGTGTCAAATGTGATTGGCAGAAAGTGCCAAAGATGGAAATGGTTAGTGATCATGCCCCTAGAGGAAGTCACATTTTTTTGCTATTTTGCTTATGTTTTGTTGTTTGCAGGTTATGAACGTTGGTCTATTATTCTTCATGGTGCACTGATGTTCAAATCAGGTGTTGGTGATGGAGTGTAGTTTTTGTGATTATTTGGTTGTGTGATGGAGATGACTCAAGAGTTGCTGATGGAAGACAGTGTGCTTGGTGTTTGGAAGAGGATAAATGCAAGACAATGGAGAAGCTAAGCATCTTGGTTTTTCTTGCTTTTATGGACTGAATTGCTTTTGTTTTCAAGACTTAGGATTGATACTTATGTTTTTAGGAATAAATACCTTCGCTCGAAGTCAGATAGTTTTGTGAGTTAGCTTCATAGAATCTGTTGCACTGGAATTAGAAAGCAGAACAGTATGTAGTAGAGAATCAATAGGGGCCTACTGATGGAAGGGATGAGAGACTCAAGGGGATCAATGGGCTGGTCTTTTGTGGGATGTTTTGCTCAAATCTAATGTGTTTGAACTTCATGTTGTATCATGGAAAAGGTTGAGTACTTGCAGTTTTGGGAGCTCTAAACAATGTTTTAGTAGTTGGGAGTACTTGGGAAAAGTGAAGAATAAAAGAAGTCTGCCAAGGGAACTGTTTGTTAGTATCGTCTCCATGTCCAATACAAACTCAACATTAAATTAGGTTTAGTTGGGAATGGGCAAGGTGTTATGCATTGTTTGGAAGTGTTGTTAAATGACCACAAGAATAAGCCATGATAGCCCACACTGAGAGGAAGGTCAGAAGTGAATTGATCCATCAAAGTCCATAGGTTTTAGTTCTGTTCTATGCTTTTAAACAATTTCAGGTTAGTTGGTTTAGGTTTATGCTTCTCATCAATTTGCTTTGATTCCGTATACTTTTAGTCACACAACATTTGTTTAGTGTAAGAGAGCATACAAACTTTGGTATGCCCTCCTTTTTTGTGATAGAGGCATTTCAATTATTTCGAGGAATGATTATGTTTAATAACCAGTGGCCTCACACAAATTACCTAGTCCATAATGGGGTAAGGTAGACATGATCATCACTGAACCATATTTTATCACCAAACCCTTATCATATTTTTTCATTCTTTGTTTTTTTTTAAAGAGATCTTCATAGCCATGGGTGCCCTAAGTGAAGGTTTAAAAATATATCTTTGAATTTCAAAGATAAAGGAATAACACAAAATAGAAAGACAAAGAAAATGAGCTTGTTTAAAGAAAAATAGTAGACCCCCCTCCTTCCAAATCTTACATTTTTCTCATTTTCTCATGCATTTTGAGTGATTTGAAAAGCTCTAGGCACGTCAATTGAAGCTTTACATTTTTTTTTGAATTCTATCCATAATAAATTAATGTTCAAAGATCTTAACCTACAAAATGAAAATTGTTTTAACTATTATGACCAAACACTTCTATCTTCATTTTTAAAAGGCGCATCTTGATTTTTCTTAATGAATTTGAATGATTTTTGTGATGTTGGATGTGCCATGTGGAGGTCTACAACCTGTCTTTGAGCTTCAAAGGCAACAACAGAACATTCATGGATTTGTGCTTCTTTCATACTAAGTGTTTTGGTGATCAACCTAATTACCTTACATGCAAGCAAGTTCTTATTGGATGTCCCCTCACATCAATAAAATTCAACAATGCATAATTAGAAAGTATTCAAACCTAAAGTTGGATTTTCGTATCACAATGTCTTCTATGCATATTTGTAAATGGCAAGTTTTAATTAATGGACTATGGAGGTAGTCTTGAAAAAACAAATTAAAAGCTCCAATGTGAGATCACCATATGGCTTCCAAATATTTAAAATCCAACATCCCTAGATAATTCCACTAGAAGTTTGGAACAAAGAAAAACCAAATGTTGAGCATCCCAAATTTTTGGGTAGCATTGCGTTACGTTTGTCCATAAACCAAAGGAGCACAAATCAAAATTGGATAGTAAAAACACTTAAGGCATTTTTGTGGGTTATGGTGGCAAGTCATACAGAATGTGTCCATGCCAACTGAAAGAAGGTTGTGCACCATGTTTTGGTGGTTGAAAGCCTATTGCTTCAAACCATGACCTAATTAAAAGATTTCATAAAAGAAACACATAATGATGAAAATCAACAAAGCAACAAGGGCCCTCATGATTCTAAAGTCATTGTTGAGGATTTTCATTTTAAAATCATCGTTGAGGATCATGGCAATGAGAAATCATTAAAGTCAGTTACACAAGTTCATCATAGACATATTAACGAATGAAAACTTCCAAAAAGGTTGGAAGATTTTGTGATTTTGGTAGAATTTGCAAACATTGTGAACTTCCTAGAGGATTTAATGAATGTCATTGAAGCCCTAGTTAGAGATGATGCGCAAAATTGGAAGGTAGCTATGGAAGAAGATGAGTTATTTGAAAAAGAACAACACATGGATATTGTCAAAACTTCTAACAAACCACAAAGTTATTGGTTGTAAGTGGGTGTTTTGAACTAAGATGAATGCTTGCGGTCAAATTATATACCATAAGGTGAAATTCATAGCTAAAGGTTACGCATAAAAACACGAAGTAAACTTTAGCAATACATTTGCTCTAGTGGTGAAGTTCACTTACATCAATGTTATTGGCTATAATTGTGATAAGAGATTTGGAAGTATATCAAGTTGATTTGTAGAAATAATTTTATCACTTGTTGTAGTTAGACCACAATGTTTACATCAACACATACAAAGATTTTTGTAACTTGTAAATAAGTTTTTCTTACCCTTCTAGAACCTATCCATCAAGTTGTTTTATGGAAATGACTTCCTATAAGTCACCATTTAGGAATGCACTTTTAGGAGGGTGTGATCATCATTGTGTATGTTGACGATCTTTTCATTTTTCATAAGATGTGAAGGTCTTTCATTAGGTGATAGACATCCTTTATAGTAGATTCTCCATGACTAATTTAAGGGAGGTAGACTTAAAGTGACCAAGGATAGAAATTGGAGAAGCATCATGATGGGTGAGTTTGGATATGTTATAAAACTACTAAGTAAGTTTGGTATGGCTACATGCAAATCTATTGATACACCTCTTGATGCAAGTGCTAAGCTTTCAAAAGGCCAAAGTCTCGGTTCAATGGAAGAAAAATGTGAAATGGCGAATGTTCCATACAAGGCGGCCATAAGCAGCGTCATGTATCACATGGTTGGCACAAGACTAGACTTGGTTACAACAATAGGAGTTTAGTTTTTCAACAATATTGGACTTCCAAATTGGCAAGCTATGGAGCAATATTTAGATACTTGCAAGGTATTTAGAATCTTGCATTATAGTATTTTGCAAATTCCTTCAAGAAAGATAATGGTGTACAATTGTATGGTTTTTGTGACTTGGACTAGGGAAGGAATGTTGATACTAGGAGATAAACAATAGGTTATGTCTTTCTTCTTGGAAAAGTAGTTATTTTTTGGGCTAGCAAGAAACAAGCTACATTAGCCCTTTCCTCTATGGAGGTTGAATACATGGCTTCTATTCAAGCAATGAAAGATGCTATTTGGCTTAGAAGGTTTCTGGGAGAAGTTGGATATAAATAAGAAAAATCAATTTTGATCTTTATTGACTCTCAAGGAAGTTTAGCAGTGCTAAAAAATCTTGTGCACCATTCACACACAAAACACATATATTTAGTTCCATTTTGTGAAGGAAGTTCAATGAAGGAAATGATTGTTGATATTTTTATAAAAAGAGTCTCTAAAGATCAATTTGAAACTTGCAGAAGTAAATTAGGATTAATTCACCATGAATAAAAAACTAAATATCATTGAGTGGGAGTGATAAGATTACAATGAACTATCAAGCTTGTCTACTCAACTTGACTACAACTGGCTAATTCTCTTCGGAGTCACATGTTATTTATTGTTGCCCCTTGATTTTAGCTACAAGTTGTTGAGAGTCTTGTTGCTGATTTTTTTTTACACATTTATTTGTTAAACTTTATATAAGCTAACTTTTGTTCTATAAAATCATCTCATTTTCTCTAATGGTCATGTGCCTAATGAAGCACAAGTGTGTGCTTAGTCTTGGTCTACATGATTAGCACCAATAATGACTAGTAAGTTCTAAGCTACAATAATAATTTCTGTAAAAAATACAAGTATTAAACTTTACCTTACATATACGGACATTTATCTTCATATTCACCCATGTATTATTGAATAGGATACATATTGTACACCATTATAAATCCATTCACCTTGGAATACACAAAATACGCTTTGAATACACATTTAAAGTTCTTATTTATTTGACCACATTTGCTATTAATGGAACATAACTGGGTCTTTCGGGATGAAAACCATGTTAAAATTGTTCAAATGGTTGAATGAAAAAAACATTAGTTACAAGGTAGTTGTAGTGTAGTTGCAAACACAACCAAATGCAAAAAATAGTTGAAAAAATAACTAATGATAATTGCAAATGAAAAATAATTGCAACTAGTTGCAAATTGATTGGTTACAGAGACCTAGTTTCCTTGTAATGTGTGCTTGGAGTATGAGACAATGATTTTACATTGGGTAAGAATGAACTATTTCTTGTAACATGTGCTGAAGCACATGAATCTAAATACCATTGGTGATCTACCTTTCAACCTTCTAAACTTGTTACAACTATTTCAAATAGTTCTTGAACATTTGAGTCATTAGGCTAAAGTTGATTTATGGGTGTGTCTTACACCACATTTGTATTAATTTTGCTCCCACTTTTGGCAATGGTTTCCTTGCACTCATTAAAGAAGTGATGAAACTTCCCACAATAAAAATAAATGTCTAGTTTGCACCTAACATTATTTGGTTTATGCATAATACCTTTCTTGTATCGAATAAAAAAGACATTTTTTGATGACTTCATATTGTAACCTAGAGATCTTTGATTTTCTTCATGCTGCAATCTCCCCACAAGTATTTCAAAAGACAAAGTGGTGTGTGTACTTGTGATTGTTTGAATGAATGACTCATATGATTTAGGTAAGGCATTCAATTGGATCTCCACCAATTTTCTTTAATCATGGGCATGTTGATTACCACTAGTTACGATTTTAATGTCTCGAACTCTTAAAAATCCCTTTCCAGCTTGGTATCCTATTTGTAAACAATTTTTCAAATGCATTTTTTTCATAAGGTTGCAAATCTCATATATCTTTTGTAAATGCATCCATGTCCTTCTAAGGTCTTCAAATTCAAATATCTCTAAGAGTAGGTTACTTTTTACTAATGATATCAATATATACATGACCTTATATTTTCGATATTCCACTTCAGGATTATTAGGTGGTGCGTGAGTCACTAATATATAAATAGGTATTACAACATTGGGTGGTACATGATCTTGCACTTCAAGGGCAAGATCTATTCGTCTATTATTGTTACTTTTTCCTCCTTTGCTACTACTATTTTTTCTTCTTTTTCTTTGTTAGTATGCCTTGAATAAATAAGGCTATGATGACATTTCCTCCTTGGTATTAGTGTCACAGATGTGGGAGGTTGAATGGAAAATGACAGAAAATTTAGGAATGATGTCCCAAGTGGGGCCACCACATCCCAAACTCTTTTTTTTCGATTGACTCATGACATGGATGATCTCTTCGACTAATCCACATGGGGTGTATGGGTGGTTATTTAATGATGGTTTGATTGGCTCTAATTATCTCTTCTTTATGTGGCCTTACTATAATTTTCATGTGTAACTTTGAATGTTAACTATATGTAACTTGTTGTGAGCGAAATTTTCTTTCTTTCACAATTCACACTTGGAGATCTTTGATTCTTTTTGTTCGGATCACTCTTTGCCCTCCAACATTATGTTCATTTGTTGTTTTTTTCATAAACATTCTGGATTAGTTTGCACATGGACAAGTTTACTTTTCTTTCATTTGGATGTTGGATTACAAAAGATGACAAAAGGCCTAAAAGCAACAAAATCCATGGAAAATATGATTTGGAAGCAATTTTGTAAATCCATATGATGTATAACCTACAAACAATCAAATTCATTCAATAGCTATCTGATGTACTTCCAAGTTCTCTTTCAATCAAATCCCAACACCTTTGTCTGCAAAATATGTCATATTGGGCCAATTATTCTTTCACAAGGATCCACCAAACTTTGAATCCATTATTGTTAACTATCACATCCCATTGTTTATGACCAACAAAAAAATAAAATGAATACACTAAGAGCACTTGCATAAGTACCTAGGCTTAATGAGCATATTTACCATTTCCTCCAGGTCATCATCAGAATTGTATGTTGCTTTAGCTTGGGCTACTTGGGTAGCTATTTGTTCCACTACTACTACACCAACCTCATCACCTTAGACTTGGCCATCTACATGGAACACTTGGTCACTTATGGACTATTGTGCAAGCAATTTTTCTTTCAGAGCATGCAACCCTAGAAGAGGCTCTTCAACGTCATGTATCACTCTGTGAGCTCGAGGTTCCTTTTGGATGATAACTTTCCATTTTGGATTCATTGTGTCAAGTATAAAAAACACCTACCCTCCCAACATGCAAATGCAAATAATCATTGGCTTACATTTGTTCACTGCATTTCAATAAACAAAACTTTAATTGGAAAAAAAACAAACCTACATATCAAAAGTTTGAAAATGCAATGTTGTTGGAGGTTTTCAATTACTAAGTGCAAGGTTAAAGATTTTGTAAAAAATGTTTCATTTATATATTTAACCATCATTGTGTAACTCCCTATAAATGTTAATTAAAAATTTATACTCCATATCTAGTTTATAGTCGTAAAAATTGTTACAATTTTTTAGTTGTTCACATTGTTTTTACATTTTCATATTGATGATAGTTGTTTGACTCCCAAAAAAACTCTTGGATTTGGAAATGTTACAAGACAAATCATTTGAGTTAGGACTTTGGAAATTAAATTATTTTACTTGAAACACTATTGATGGGAAAACATATGGTTGTGAATTCTCTAGTCACCTCCTTGCATAATTAATGAACCAAAATCCATATTGGTCTTGTTGAATAGTTTGCACCCCTTGCAAATTTGATGGGATCCAAGATGCTTGAAACAAAATCTACTTCATGGTGGCATAGGAAACAACCAAAATCTCCTTCGAGACTCCCACATATCTCAAGGTGGCCATAACTACATTATGATCTCATGCAAAGGAGCAGTTCCCTTGGATGAAAATATAAGCAAACCCACTATCATAGGTTGTGTGGTAATCACCTATCTCATCTTCCACGTGATAATGATTACCATACGCCCATATTGACACATATGACAAAGCAATTTTAGATGGAGGTTGGGACAAACATATGATGTTTTCATCAATGGCCTCATTGCAATTTAAGGCCCTTTGGACATACTCCTACAACCACTGACCAAATGGAGGAACCTCCATGTCCAAGTGTGGTGGAAATGTGCAAGTTGTTCTACCTCTTCTACCACCTTTCCTTGACTGCAATATTGTTTTTTGGCTTCTTCTAAATGAATTCGGCATGCCTCATGTTCTCTAGGATAAAAAGATAGTGAGAAATTAATGCCTAACCAAAATCTTTAGTCGTCATTTCAAATAATTGGTCACTCAAGAATGGACCCACCGAAAATAAAATCTAGCCACCTTTTGTGTTGCATTTTTAATTTCCTAGCTTTTCTTGGCCCCATTTTGATGGTTATGTCAAAATGTACCTAAAAATCCAATGATCATTATATTATGAAAGTATGCATGTGTGAATATATATATATATATATATATATATATATATATATATATACACACACATATTTTTTTTTAAAAATAAAAAAAAAATATATACAATATACTATATAAATAAAATA
>Ga0116227_10002924_pt1 | contig 38418 bp, 27 predicted proteins | sample S1TSphgellanicum_FD_89693 | JGI IMG/M metagenome (GOLD analysis project Ga0116227, IMG submission 89693) | Host-associated microbial communities from peat moss isolated from Minnesota, USA - S1T2_Fb - Sphagnum magellanicum MG | ecosystem: Host-associated > Plants > Peat moss > Unclassified...
AGGTTTGTAACTACCACCTTGTGTGTGTGCATACCGTAAGGTGTTTCAATGTTGTGCAATGGACAAGTTCTCCATGACCATGGGCATAACCCTCTTGAATAAAGCAGCCCTCTTTGCAATGACCCTAGCCCAAGTGGTTGGGGAGTCCAAGTCCATAATTTGGTCCATTTCAGTAGTAATGGAAAAAGGTGGAATGGGATGACTCCCAAAAAGTAGAAAATAAGGAGAAAAATGAAATAAACATGCGTGTTTGGACATCTTGTAACCCATGGCAATGTAAGGTAAGGCCAAGTCCTAATCCTTTTTGTTCTTAGTGAAACAAATCTTCCAAAGTCCATCCTTGCACATTTGAACCATCTTCTCTGCAAGGCCATCAGCTTGGGGATGATCCCTTGAAGTCCGGCAATGGTCAATGATAGCATGGTTAAGTAGGTCTTGGAATTCTCCTCTAAATTCTAATCTTTAATTAGTAAGGCACTTAACATAAGCCCCAAACCTATTTAGGACCTGTTGTAAGAAAGCTTGGCTGGTGTTGTGTGACGATTTGTTCACTAGTGCAATAAACTTGACCCACTTTGAAAAATGTTCAATCATAATCATGATGTAGACATTACCCTTGGAGGTTTATGGTAATTCTCCAGTTAAATCACATGACTAATGATAGAACATGCCCTGAATAGGAAGTGGAGAAAGCGTGAATTGCCGAGTGGAGAAAGTTCTCATTCTATCACATTGTTCACACCTAGTAATGACATTTCAAACTTGAGCATACATACTTCTCTAATGGTAATGAGGAACGAAAAGGATATAGGTACGCTTAACTCCAAAGTGTCCAAGCTCTGAGTGTACCTTTTAAATAAGACAAGGCCATTCATGTGGTGGAGGAACCATTCTGTTGCCTTGTGGTAAGCATCGAACGAGGTGATTATCTTTCCATGATTAGCGTTTGGACCGTTGTTGTATACGATCCCGATGGTTTGATGTAATTTGGGGAGGGTATTCTTCATGTTGAAAAAACCTCAAAATGTCCAAGTCCTCCCATATATCCACCATGGGATGCTCAACCAGGTTACATTGCAGTAATGTAAGATAACTAGATGCATAAGATACATGTATTACTAGAATTTGGTTAAAGTCTTGCCTGGCTTTTGAAAAATCTTTAAAGGTAGTAAAGGGTCTTCGTGACATGGTATCTATGTTCTAATGTGTAATACTAGGTCGGTGAATAACCTCGAACTCATACTCCTAAAGTATAAGCGCCCAACGAGCTAACTTACCAATAAGCTTGTCGTTGGTCATCAACCACTTGATAGGTTGGTGGTCGATATACAAAGTGAACTTGATGCCATAAATATAAGGCTTGAAATGTATGATGACACATACAATAGCAAGACACTCCCCCTCGTATGAGAGTAGTTGCTCTTAGCCTTGTTGTTACTTCGGGATGCATAGGTGATAACATATTCCTTGCTTTCTTCATCAAGTTGGCCAAAAATAGCACTAATACCAAAAGCACTTCAGTTAGTGTGTAGAATGAAGACCTTGCTAAAATTAGGTCTTTTCAGAATGGGGAACTTTGAAAGCTTTTCCTTAAATCTGTCAAAAGCTTCTTTAGCCTCTTCACTCCATGTCCAAACAACATCTTTTTTTAACAATGCATAGAGAAAATGAGCAATAATACTGAAGTCTTGGACATAAATCCTATAGTAATTACATAGTTCGATGAAGCTCTTCAAAATGTGAACATCAGTAGGATTAGGCATCTCCAAAATGGCTACTACTTTGCCCTAATGTGCCATAATACCATTTGGCAAAATTTTGTGTCCAAGGTAGACTATTGGGGTGACAACAAACTCACACTTTTTAGGATGGATCTTCATATTGACTTCGTGGAACTTCTTGAATAACTCCTCAAGATGAGCTAAGTGTTGTAGGAGTCCCTTGTTATGCACTAGGACGTCATCTATGTAGCATTTTAGGAAATCTGCCCCTTTGAGAACCTGGTCCATGACTCGTTGAAAGAAGATAGGTGCATTCTTCAATCCAAAAGGCATCACAAGCCATTCCCACAACTTGTTGCTTCCATGGAATGTTGTTTTTTTGCAATCCTTCACAATAAACATAATTTGGTTGAAGCCTTACCTTAAATCCACAATTGTGAGGATGTTTGAGTCTCCAATGATATCAAACAGTACTTCAAGGATGGGCATGGGGTATCTGTCTTGAGGTGTAACCAAATTCAAAGGCCTATAATCCCCGCACTTCCTTTTTTCAATCCATAATCTAGTTAAATCTTTCTTTGCTAGCATTATTGTAGCGGCTGCGAAATCAAAACTTGATGGCTGAATAAGACCAACCTCATGGAGTTCTTTACATCTTTCATCTACCATTTCCCACTCATGCTTGCTCAACCTATGCCTCTTCTGATAGATGGGTGTTTCATTTGTAAGGTTTATAAATAACTACGTGGTCTTACACCTACCTAAGTCTTTCATTGATAATGCAAACACATTCTCATACTTAATTAGTAAATCTATGACCTGGTGTCTCTCCTTCGTGGTGAGCTGGTTCCCCATAACGAAAAGGTAGTTAGAAACACATGGATGGAATTGGAAAGTGTGTTTGAAGAACCGGTATATTGGGTTTTCCACTATCCACCTTCGCAGATTCATAAAAGGTTATAATTGTTTCTCCAAAAGTTGATGTACCTGTAGGCGTATCAAAAACAACTTGAATCAAATTACATGGTACCTCTTCCCCCCCAACACTAAGAGTGAAGTGTAAAGTGTTGAAGATAGGCAAGTGTACTTGGTCAGGGTGTTATGTAGTCGCATCACAAGAACTGCAAGTTGATTGAATCAATGTTGGTGTTGTGTACATTTGAAAGAGTACACAGGTTATTAACAACCATGTAAGGGAGTTCAGGTCCATGCCTCTCCCTAGTAAAACGTTACATTCCAATTTAATCACCTTGGTGTGATTAGTAACGCCACTTTGGAACCTCATAGCCCTTTCTCTTTCTTGTGGGCTTAGTTCATCCTAAGTGGCTGAAACACGATGATACACCAGGCCTTGTCCATTTCCCTGAAAGGCGTGTGCTCCTAAGAAGGAAACAAAGGTGGGCTAAGCACCTCTTGGTTTTCCTATTATGTTCATAGGAAACCAAGGAGGTTACTCTTATCTTGTAACTGGTTGGCAGGAACTTTGATCATCCAATATGTGAAAAACCTGCAGGTTAGGTTTTTGATTGTGTATTTGAGGGCCAACTACAAAACTAAGAGTGGTGCAAGGTTAGTCCACGAGTTGCATGGCTGGTGCGCATAGGAACCACATTGTGCCACATCAAATAGGAATGGCTCTCCAATGTAATGTTTGACTATTGTGTAATGCTTGTGGACTTTCTCCCTTTAGTCAAGCTGATAAAGGGTGTTTTTAATTACATAACCAAACATAGGAGAAATGGATTGAGCCCAAGTGATTAATTGTACCATGTCCGTGAAAAGATCGGATTTTGTGTCACTCAAGCTTTCTCCAAATCCAATCATTGAAAATCCTTGACACTCCTCAATGGCAACTCCGATGGCAATAGAAGTTCTTTCACTAGGCGCCACCTTTGAAAATGAATGAGAGACTTTGTGGAGAGAATAACTATCCACAACGCCTTTGCTAAATAATAAATCCACAAGTGAGGTGTTCTTAGCTCCCTTTTCATATGTGAATGTAGAATCAAAGGTAGGAAAGCCCACTAGTTTAGCCATGCTAGAACTACTGACCAGATTACAAACGCCATCTACAACACATGAGCTAATTGAGTGTCTTTCCAAGGTGTTAGATGGGACCCTTGTAACATGTGGATCAAGAATTAGTAGAGGACTTGATGTAGTTTCAGGGTGTCCTTTAATACTACAATTATGTCCGTGGTGCTTAGCTTCAAATCTTGAAAACTAAACAACATTGTATTCATAAGCTTTTACACCACTTCACACATTTGAAGTTAACACTCCATAAGCTAATCACTGGAAAATTGTGTGTTTTTTTTATGTACATTTATTCCTAGGACACAAGAATTTGATGCCTTAACAGCTTGTGGTGTAATAGTCTCCTCCCTTCTCGCCAACAAGGTGTGTTCTTCTTTCGTGTTGAAAGGACAAAGATTGTGGCATGACTATTTGAGCTCCTCTAGCCCTGGTAATAAGACTTGAACTAGATGCGAGTCCATTAGTCTGAATTACTTGCCTAGTGGTAGAAACTCTGGGTGCCACATTAGCCTCTTGTGTTGTGAAGTAGAAAAGGCAAAAAGAAGTGGCAAATTCTGATGTGAGACTAGAATTGTGTGCACTAGAAAGAACATACTCCCCAACCATGGCATCGTGTGAGAGGCCATAAAACGACCTAAGAGGTCCCTCCCATGATCTTGAACCCTGTACAGGTTGGGCATGATTAGCTGGTTGGGAAGACTTGCCTTTTAGATTAACAAATGGGGCCCTCAATGATTTGAGTTCATTTTGCAAAGTTTGAATTTGAGGGACATGGGATTGAAGCACCTCCCTTTTGTTAGCATTGTGCTCCTTCTTTTTAGCATCCTTATTATAATTACCTTTGGTGGTGAAAACCTGAGTGGAAGGTTGAAGTGCTTTAGCTTTTGGTTAAGGGGTAGCGAAAGATGTTGGTAAATTTTGCCATGGTAATCGGAGTTGTTTCTGTTTTGGGAACTTAGCAAAACAAACAACTTCCTAATGTCCTTCTTTCCAGAAATTCTAACTCAAATTCCAGACATTCTTGACCAGAAATTCTAACTCAAGAACTCAAAAGAATTCCCCCACTGGATCAGCAAAAGTTGGTGCATTGATGATGGGAGGAATGTTTACAATAATAGCAATGAGTAATTGAGGAGAAAGACTTACTGAAGTAGGTATTGGATCTGGATTATTGGGCATGGTCCCATGATGTGTAATGGCAACTTGTAGTGCAGTTTGAGAAGCGGTGGCGATGGCTATGGCATAAGTTGGATTAGGGATCTGGGTGATGCCCAAAATCCTCGGAGAATGTTGTTCATAGACATCCAATGCTTCATAGTGCACATAATGGGCTAGTTGTTTGAATGTAAACACCTTGGTGTAATTAATGCCATACTTGAACTCCAATTCACAAACCATAGTTGAGAAAGTTGCCTTGAATTCCTTCAAAGAAATGATACTTGGCCTTCCATTGGATTTTTCAATTCTCCAGAGGAACTACTAACCTCCATGGTGTATATGGGTGTAGAGGTCACAGCTTGTAATGGAATATACAGTGATGGTGTGAAAGTTGGTGTGGTAGCAGGCATACCCCACTAATTAACCCCTCTAAATGGATTCTGATGTATTGTTGATGTAGTGTAACTTGAACTTGAATTCCTAGTAGGAGTTATATTAGATGACGGTGGTGTTATCAACATTTGATGGTACCATCATGAAGATCGTGAGCTCAAAGAAATTGGCTCAAATGATTGTGTGTTACTTTGTAGTTGATACCTTGGTTTTGGTTAAGGGATAGTGCTCTCATCATCCGAGGACGTGGTGTTGTCCCATGCCCTAAAATTTTGTAGCAATACAGAACAGTAGTTACAAAATTCTAACACAACATATGGTTTGAAGAACATGGTGCATTGATAAGGATGAACGGCGACGGATGGATGTCAGTGGATGGATGTTGGTGGATGGATGTCTGTGGACAGACGTCAGTGGACAAAAAATGCCAAACGAATAGAATCGAACGGAAGTCAGACGGACATCGGACGTCAGTCGAATGGACGGTCGTTAATTAGACGGACGGTCATCAATCAGACAAATGTCGAATGCAACATTGCAGACCACCCGAGAACTCTACAATAATGGCATGCAGAAGTAATTTTTTAAATTTTTTTTACTTGATGCTGTAGTTGGTTCGAATAGCTTCAAGAGTCTTCAAGGCTTCCTTCCACCTCCTCTTGTGTCTTTGTGAGAAAGAAAAAGAGAAAGAAAGAGAGAAAAAAATAAAATCTCACCTGCTCTAGGATACATCATTCCCCCATTTGGTCTTGCTCTTCCCAACTCCTCTGATCTTAGCTCTATTGGTTGGTAGAAGTGTAACAGCATAAGCTCCCCCCAACAACAACAATAGCAACAACAACACCAGTAGCAAAAGAAACCTAAGAACTCAAAGCCAAGAAAAATTTATCGCTTTCAACATTAAGTGACAGAGAGTAGTTTTTCTAGAATAAAATTACAAAGAAGGAAAGAAAACATAGTGTATGTAAACAATGGCCGTGTAATAACCATTGTGAACATTTAGAAATCTAGTTTAACTATGGAAGAAACTCCCCCTAATATAGGAATTTTAGAAAAACTAACAAGAGAAAAGAAGAGCTTGGCCTTTTATACAGCTGTCAACAAGTTGAAACCCTAAACAAACCATAACCCTAAAACACCTAATAACGTACAGTAACCTAATAACGTACATTAACCTTGAGAGTGTACATTAACCCTAAAAGACATGATTGGCATGCCCATAACCGACCGTCACGTATGAGGCCATGCATATGGGCATGACACTATTAAAATGATTACACCTTTATGGACTTTTGAATGACCATATTTGGACCTTATTTCCAAAAGTCTCAATCTTGGTCATTTTTTGTTGAATTGATATTTTTTTCTTCCTAACATGTATGTTAAAAAGTTTTCTAGATCAATAGCTTTTCATATGGACTTTATTAATTGATTAATCACCACATAGGGCCCACTCAACATTAATTTTCAGCATTTTTCTCCATTCTAATGTTAAAATATGGACTTATATGGACTTTTGGGATTGGGTCTCTCGCCACTTTTGAACCACCCTAACTTGCATCTACCCTCATCATCATTTTTGTTGATGGGTAATCGTTAACTTCTTCTTGTGTTTTCTTTTGTTATTTTTGTTGCATTTACATTTCCAAGAACTACTCTAATTGACCGAATGTTGTATCCCCTTGGGACATAGTGCTAATGGGTGACCTTGCTCCTTGGCATTATGTTTTTTGGGTTGCATTGCCCAACAAAGTGTTATATTATCAATGGGATATAATTCCAAGGCTAGCCACTTGCAAAGGTGTACCATTTTTATAAACTATAAACCATCCCCAAAGGCTAGTGGGAATTCTTGGCCTAATGTTTTCTATTAGGTTAATGTGGTCCTTTAAATATGACTGTTTCTATTGGGTGGGTATTTGATTTTGCTAATACTCACTAGTTTTGGTTTTATGAACATTTTTGAATTAAAGAATCATGAATTTTGGGTTTTGAAATAGTAACATCAAATTTTATTTTTCTAATGTTCGTTGATTGTTATTTTTAATCTACAGCTACACATGAGGGTATGTCTATGTTAAGTCAAAATTAAGAAATTGGATTTTCACATTACATTCCGACCTAAATTGGTAATTACCACTAAATTTGACATGGAATTAAAAATGTTGTTGAAATGGTAATTAATGTAAGATGTTGTGGTTCAAACATTTAAGGTTTTTCATTTTTTTTTAGCAATAAATTACCACTACAAATTTCATCCAAATAACTTCAAGTTGTCTAACATTTGCATTTTTCTCCTCTGCTTATTGCATCCTTCTTTCCTCACACTTACTACTCACACACAATCCTCAAGCTTCTAGAGCTCCATACAATGTTTCTTGCATTTCCTTTTTCAAATTCATATCTTTTGCATTGGGACTATTCGTTCCATGTTTACATGTTTGATGATTTGCTCATTTTGCATTTTTGCTCACTTTATGTTCTACATGCTTGACATCTTACTCACTTTATGCTTTGCATACTAAATCCACATTCCACTTGTAATGGACACGATTACATAACAACACGAAGATGTAGCACATAAGTTGACCAAACACCTTCAATTGTAATGACGTTTTTACTATTTTTATTCTTATCAATGAATCTTAAAATTCATCAAAACCATATGTACAAGAATTTGTATAGGAACAAAAGTCAATGCGACAAGAGGGTGAGGTTGAGGGTCAAGGGAGAAAGGGAAAAGGAAACTCATTTATGATGATAATGAGTAGTAATTAGAATCCTTTTAGGCATCCCGAAAAACTAGATAACCAAATTGGGAGCATTTCTAGATAATGTCACTGATCAAAGCAAAATGTGATGAATATATGGCAAGTCTAAAATTAGTAGACCCTCGAGGTTAGTTCGAGACAACCATAATGAAACGACACAAAATTGCAAAAGCCATCACACAAGATGGGAACTCACTTCACCCATGCAATGGTTCTATGTACAAAGATAAATGAGGCACCATCTACATTGATTTCAACCAAATTCACAATTATATGCAAGGCATTGGTCACTAGAAGAAATGTTGGGATATGTAATCATTGTATTTGCGACTACATGTGACTGTGTCATTTGCAATTACTTTCGCAACTACTTACCAACTTCACCAAATTGGGGAGGATTTGGGCTTATATTGTGACTAACGTGCAACTTCTATCTTTTTCATCTTTTTATGTGAATGCTTCTATGATTATATTCATTCTTGAATAAGCCCCCATGGCTAATTAGTTGCATGTGTAACCAAAATTTAGTCACAAATTGATGTATAATCTATATTATGGGAATAATAAGCATACATATTTAGGGTTGTATAATTAAAGAGTCTACTTATACTAGAATAAATATTTATTCTGAATTTTATTAACATATTTTTAGGGTTTAATGTAAAGTTTTTGTGAAATTACATTAAAGGTAATTTAAAGGTGTAATTATATATATATATGTCCAATAATTATGATGTAATTAATTAATATTGAATATTTTAAAATTAATTAATAACTAGTTGAAATGTAATATATAATTAATTATAATTACATATTATATATTCCATCATTAAATGAAATAGGAATTAATAAATTTCATTTAATTATTATCCAGTTGATATTTTATATCCAAATATTTGTAATTAATAAACTAAAATTAGGTATTAATAAATTAGTTATTGATTAATGAATTTTAATATGAATTGATTATTTATTTCATTTTAATATTTTAAAAATTATTAAATAACTATATAGTAATTATCGATGGATGTTTATTATTGATTAATTAATTATTTAATAATAATTTTAATTTAATATTTGATCCCATTACAACCTATTATTAGTAATAAGTAGATAAGTAGGTAGGTAATAAATAAATAATAAATAAATTGGTTGTAGGTAGATAGAAAGTTGGTGAATTAGTTAATTAATGAGTGAATTATTTACTTATGGAGTTGACATAATTAAAAGGGAAACCAAAGTGTATGGAATAAAAAATTTAGGCACAAACTAGTTGTAAACTATTTGCAATTAAGTTGCAACTAGATTTTTTATCCCATATTGTTTGGCTTTGCTTTCAAGTGTGTCAGCAATATAAGTAGATGCATTGTAAACATTAAAATACACAAGTTTTGCCAAATAGGATGAACCGATTAAAGAATCTTAACCCTAATTTGGTTAAATCCAAAAATAAAAACACAAATTCAAAAATGTCCTAAAACTTACCTACCTACTTATTTCAACCTACTTACTTACTTTGACCTACTTTGATCTTAGATTTCTTTACCTACCCACTTATTTTTATTTTAAATGTTTCAAAATTCATAAATGTTGCCATGTGGCACAATATTATTTGTTAGCGTGTATGAATCAAAGACCTTTAAAAATAAATGGTTGAAATTAAAAAATTGGTAAAAATATTGATTTACTTAATATTCTTTGAATATGCCACGTGGCAACATGACATTGGTCATTATAAATTGGTCATTAATTGCATGATAGTTGCATGTGTTATATGGTCAACAAATGAAAAACATAGTCAACTTAAATACATATTCCATCCATTGTTTATGTGATGACATCATCATTTGCAACTAATGTCTTATGCAATTTGTCCAACACAATTACATGTCATTTTAGTTGCAACTAAAATTAATTACAAACTATAGTCGAAAATATGCAAATTGTTTTTAGTGGGTCATAGTGAAACATACTCAAATTTGATGTCTATAAACAAAATGACATGTAATTTATCAAGGCATTATAATCAATCCATGTATGAAATGATCAATGCTTTCATGGGGGAGCATGCTAATTTTTCACCTGCTTCACATGTGTGACCTTATGCAAGAAGGGGATGGTGTCTATGTTCCTCCTCTTGGACATTTACGCAACTAGTTGATTGAAGGGAGTGCAATAGGGCGAATGCCACTGTTAGTGCTTGGATCACCATAGACAATCATCCTTGAACCGAATGATTCAACAACAAATGACCATGAAACATGTTAAACAAAGGAGAAGGAAGACAACTACACCTCAATCCGATGTACCACTAAGACACACAACTATCATTCCATCTCTAGTGATTGGTATTTGAAATCATCTAATCTAGATCAACAACTTCCGAAATGCAATGTTACATGTTATGTGCCAACCAAGTTTAATTAATTCAAATGCATCAATCCAAGTTATTTCCAAGCCAAGCAACTAGCAACCAAAAAGTTACTTCCTACTAGTATTCATTTATTGGCCTTGAATTATATTTGCTAAATTTTGATTTCTTGTCCTTTGTGTGAAGTAGGTTTAGTTGTTCTTTGTAATTGTTCAATTTCAGCTTCAACAACCAAATTGTCATGACACCATCCATGTCTATTTCCTTTCTAACAATTGGTAGATTGTGGAGTAAAGCACATCAAGTCACCACACTAGGCACGAGAATAATGTGAAGTTCTGTCTTATTCAACAATTAAAAAAATGTTCATTCAAAATTTCAAAAGCATTTTCAACCATTGAACACCCCTATTTATGCTTTCTATTGTACATTGCTTCAAGAATTGTGTGTTCCCTTTCATTGTGAAGAACCTTGATTCAATTCAACAAGGGGTAACCCTTATCACCTAGGATGGTGGTAGTCCATCTTGGCAACCTTCATTAAGATGCAACAAATCTTGATACATTGCTTTCTTATACAAATTAAATTTCTAAAACATTCATGAGTCATTCACTAAACTAAGAGATCACCTACAAACAAATCAGGAAATTGTTTATTACAATCCACCATGGCTTGTGCAACAACACTATACCCACCACTTTTGTGGTAGTAATAATCTTCTACAAAAGGTTTGGAAGGTTTGAATATCGCAATATGAGTCCCATCAATTGCACCATGGATGTTTGGTAGACCAGTCACCACACTAGTCCTTGAATTCATGCATGATAGTCAACATCTTGCTCCCATTCGACCAATAGTTAAGATTTTTAAACATAACATTTATCATCAAAATGATTTCATGAATGACAAAAGAAACAATAGATTACCAAATGCAAACAATTCACTACACATTAAGTAGTTCACTCCTTGGGCCAACTTGTAAATTGTGTGAGCAACTCAAATTTCAATAGGTATAGCTAGTTGGTATTTGATATTTTGTTTTCCAACAAGAGGCTTGATTTGATGTGCAATGTCAAAAAGTGTGTGCTTTGTCATCTTGAAGTGATGAATCCATCTTTCATTTCTATAAGCACCAAACAAAAAATGAGAAAACCACATAGGGTAAAATCACAGTAAAAGGAACCACCCAAATGAACGGACATTCCTTAAAATTGCATTTTTGTATGTTTGAAAGATCACAAAGGAAGTCTAATAGTTTGGATTATCATAATTTTTTGCAATATTTTTCATTAATTGCAAAGTTTACATGCTCAAAGCTTGACCCAACCAAAAAATGCTTTTACATGTTTAAAACACTAAAACCTCAAAAGGACATTCGTTTTTTTCAAATGTCTTTTCTTCTACCAAATGTGCACCATTCCCTTTGAAAATTGAAGAGGATTTTAACATTGATGATTATAAGGGCAAAAAGATTTGAACTGATGAAAATTATTTTTATAATCCGTTTGAACACATTTGGTTCAAAAGTGTTTTTGACCTTGAAAATTATGGATTTTGAAAATGTGGCTTTCATAAAAGTTGTTCATATATATGTGATAGAGGGTATGGATGCATAATATACATGATATAAAATTAATTTGTAATGAAAATGTATTTATATTTAAAATGTAGTGTTAAATGGGGTATTTGAAATACAAAATTTTAAGTTATAAACCAACACCAAAATGACATGTGTCATGTGTAGTCCTTGAAAAAAGATTTTTACCTTGGCATTTTTAGTTGTTTTGATCATGATTTCACCCGTAGTGGATCGAGGTTTTACCCAATATCCTAGATTAGGTTGTAACAAAGGTCCAAGATCACATGCCATTCTAAATAGTGTAAGATCACACACATTCATCAATAGCTACATTTCATTATGTTAATGTTTACCATGTCTATCAAGTAAATGAAATCTACAATGGCTCACTTTGGATGATTTAAAACTCCCTACACATCCTAGGAAATTCATAAAAAAAGGTTCAAATGGACATGGTTGTTACTTTTTAAAATGTCATTATTGTAATTTTTGATTAATAATTGTTCAACCACACAAAAGTTTTCACAAATTTACATGAACATTTACATTAATAAAAATTGATCTCATTTTTCAATTTTGGAAGTCTTTAAAAAAAACCCCATAAAGTCCATATGAATAATGCCTCAAGTTGAACTTTTTAAAAATATGCTTTTGGGACAAAATTTTTGAAAAATAAATAAAAATTGTAGCTCATAAGGACTTATGAAAATATGGTCCAATTTTAACCATTCAAAAGTCCATTACTTTTAACAAATGATTTTTTTATCAATAAATAATCACACAAAATTTCTCTTCATAATAAAGTTCACTACACCAAAATGTGGAAAATATGACAAACATATATGATTACATATATGTTTACATTTGTGGTCGTAAAAAACATTTACAACTACCATGATTATAATGAATATGGATTCATCACAAATGCCGTAGTCATTGATCATAATCATTTGTCTTTTATGATTACAAAGTGATATATATATATAATTTTAATTATTATATTATATAATTATAAATATACGATAATTAATAAAATTTGAATACTTTAATTATTTAATCCAAATTATTTTATTATTTCCGTTTATTAAAAATTGAAAGTTTCAAGAAGATTCGACCTTACCTAAGTAGGTAGGTAAAAAACTACCACCTACTTACTTGTGTAAATAGGCACATAGGTAGGAAAAAGAAAATGTAAATAGAATGAATAGCCAAAAAAATATTCCATTTACTTCACAATTTCCATGTAATGGGTCCAACATTTCTTCACACATCCCAAATTGGCACATGCATTTCTTTGTGATAAGTTAAGTAAAGACATGTTCTTTATAAAGCTTGTGAAATGAGATTCAAAGATAAAACATATGGGTTAAACTTCTAACTTGCACCTTAGTTTTAAACTGAAATGCAACTAAACCATTTCAAAAAGCCAATTTTAATTAGCAATATCTTTCTCATATTATTTCCAAATGAAATGATTTAAACTTCATTTTGGAAGATTTTCCAAAATCTACATACAAAAATTATAATTTAAAAAATAAAAAATTGAATTGAAGAAAATTGCATCTAAATCTTGCATTTCAATACATTTCAACAATGATGTTTTGAAGACATTTTCTTTTTTTAACCATCATTATCTTTCTCATATTTTGTCCAAATGAAACTTTTAATAAAATTTTAAAAATAAAATTATATATATATATATATATATGAAGTTTTTTGGTATTACATAACACATTTAAAATATGAAATTTTGTATGAATTGTTCATAAAATATGATGTTTCAACATATAATAATGTTACTTTCAAAACCCTTCAATGCTACATAGTGTATTTTAAAATACATTTAAATATGGTATATTAAATAAATACATGTTAATTTTTATTTTATTATATGATTTTCGTGATATAATTATAAAATATAAATATTTTTTAGAATGAAAATTTTATTATAAATTATAAATAACTTCTATATTATATTCATTTTATTCACAATTTTTTAAATTAATATAGTCATACATTATATATCAATGATCTTATATGAAAAAAATATTGGATCAAAAAATATATACTTTTATGAAGTGGGGCCCACAATAAAATATTAAATTTGGATTAAAACATTATATATAACATGCATAAATAATTTTATATGATATTTATTTTATATTTTATATACATATGATATATGATATACTATTTATTATATATTTTTATGTTAAAAAACATTGCATTTTGATTATTTTTTTTTGTAAACATCTTTAAACATTTTATTAAATAAAGGTAACAATATATATTTTTAATTTTTCACAATTAAAATAAAATCTTATTTAAATAATATGTACTTTTCATTTAAAGTTGATAATATCTATACATAAATTAACAATCAATTATAATATCATTGATTGATATAATAAATACATTGAAATAAATTTATATAAAAACATTGTTTTATTAATTTTCAATATTAAATAATTAGGTAGAATATTTCATTATAAATAATATGTTAATTCGCAATTAAAAATGGTAGAAAAATATTTTATGTATTATATATTTACTATAACTAATTATTTAATATAATTCAGAATAAAGTAGAGTAAATTATTAAATTTTATTTTATGTAATGAATATCTAAAGAAAATTTAGTGTGTAATTAATATTTAAATTACATAATTATAAATACTATTCTAGTTGATAATACAAAATATTAATTAATATTTTGATCATATAGTACCTTAATTTTTAAAATTAAATATCAATAAAAGACTAAATCAAATCATGAAATTAATTTTAGATGATCATAAGTAATTTTTAAATAGACATGTAATATATAAATGACAGAATTAAAGTGGATAAGTAGTTAATTAGATCGTTACTTAAATGTAGTTAGATAATATTTATAGCTATTTACCTTTCCTTTTACCTAGGCTAACCTACATATTTATAAAACATATTTGTATATATACCCTATACGAAGGGTTTTTAAGTTTTAAAATATAAAGGGTTATTATAATAAGCCTTATGCTTTATACTTACATAACTTTGCTTTCTTTTTATAACCTAATTATTAACTTACATTACATATTTAGTTCACAATTAGTTATGTTACTAAATTAACCTACATACTTATACTTTTTTTTTAAAAACAATGATTGCTAGCAAATTATTTTAATTGTTAACCAATTTGCCTATAATGGAAAAAGGTGTTTAGAAGTTGAAGGCACTAAAATTTTAATATTTAATAATGTACATATTCATTACATACAAAGATAATATTTTAAATTCATAATCAACATGGCTATAATGGCTAGTTGTAGTCACACACATTAAAATTCATGACAATAATTTAGTAATGTAGTCATATTTTTGGTAGAAAAGTCTAATAGTCATAAAAGACATGTTTTAAATGACTATATGACTAAGGTGAAGACATAATTGCAAAATTTTTTAATCATGGATTCCACATTTTGGCATACTAGTTGATAGTTTAGATTCAAGACCCAATAAATAAATCCAAGAGTATATTAATCATCATATGCATTTGAATGAAGGGTATTTAGGAACAATTGTTCATTTTGTTGCAAAAATGAGCCACTCAAGCATACATTCACCTTGCCTACGTCATGAAATCTACCTACTACCACCATGTTCAAAATCATTTGTTAATAAAATCATATTAGTTGCAAATAAAATATTTCTTGTATTAGAAACCATTGCAACAACTCATCAAAAAAGAAAATTAAAATCACGAAAAAAGACAAGGGACTTGTCGAAGGAATGAAATTGATGGAATAGATCAAGCCATTGTAGCATTGTAGCAAACCAAAATTGAAATGTTGTAACAAACATTGCACAATGAACAAAATCATTAAAACGTTATAATGTAATGAAACTTTAAAGCACTGAACAATGTCACAATTTTTTTTTTCTTTTTGGTGACTATGAACATAAAGCTTTACAAAACAAAGAATGAGAGATGGTGAGCAATGTTGGGTAGACTAAAAATTAAGAAATGCGAAGGAAGAAGCAAAGGAACACACCATGGATAAAGGAGATAGATGATCTACCATTGCTTTAGTTCTCACATCGATGTAGTATTGGTGAGAACTAAATGTAGCTAGGATGACAATGTTGTTTTTGCATGTTATGTACCTTTAGTAATGTGTGAAACCAAAAGTAAAAGTCATAATGATAACTTGGTTTTTACAGCAAATAAGTTAGGACATTGCATTAGCATAACTTTTTCCAAATTAACTTAGTGGTAATAAAAACTCAAAAATAGGCTTTACCTCTATATTGATTTTTGTTTCAAATTCTTTATAATGAATATGTGGCATATCACAAAATAATAAATATTTATGTGAAATTTTTCTTTCCAAAATCATAAAAAATTCTAATTAGGGACTTTTAAATGGTCAAAATTTAACCATATTTTCATAAGTCCATAGAGTCGTCATTTTTTTTCAATTTTAATTTTCTTTTTCATAAATGAATATTCTTGAAATCTTTACTTGAACTCTTATTAATATTGATTTTATTAGTTCATGACCAAGCACATTATCCCCATTTAAGCAATGATACCAAAAAATTAGATTACACCACCAATTTAACATTATAAAATAATGTTTAATTTTCATATGAACCTTTAAATTTTTTTTGAAAGGTTCGAATGAACCACTCATTGCAGTCACCATTCTCCAATAACTACAATAGAGCAAGAACTAAATGTTGTATAATATCGGGTTTAAAATTGACTAGTTCTGAACCCAATTACCTTATAAAAGTCAACAATTGGCACAATAACTAGAAATGAAGAAAAATATCATACAATAATAGGATTAAAAAGAATTTACTAATCCATATGCCATATGGGTTAGTTGTATATACTATGTACCATTTATGGAAAGTTATGCAAGGTAAATATGGGGAGAAAGATAATCAATTGTGCAGAGTTACATCCTTATAGTAATAGAAAACCCTTGGCTAAACCATGAAAATGGACATAATAGGGTCTACAAAATATACTACACTACACATGACACTAGAATATGGACTTTTTTAGGGCAACTTACGCCTTGGCTCATGACATAAGTGTGAGATAAAATTATGTGATTTCATCCAATTTCTATATGTGCCACAACCGGCTACCTACTGGCAACACGAAAAAGCAACTTGAGTTGATGAAATGATAGAAATGGCAATCATCTTGAACCTAGGGCTGTCGTAGTTGGGTTGGCATATTTTCAATCTCTGTTGCTCTTGGACACGCACTTTGCAAACTAGGCGGTGGGGCAATGGAGTTGACCTCCATGGCAACTTCTCCTTAGGTTTGAAGGAGTTGCCTCTATTACACCCAAGTTCCATTCGATTAATGCAATCACAAGGAGTTGGTGGTACATCACGCTGACTTTTAGATCCTTTCTTTCTTTCGCATGCCTTGGGGATTGTAGTTTTGTTTTGTATTTTCTCCCTCCCCTTATATTTTAGGGGGGGTGTTCACTGTTTCCATGTTAGCATTACTTTATGAATTGTCAAAAGAAGTTTCCAAATTCCCAATTGTCCCCACCTTTCATTGAGGTCCTCAAGCAACAGTTTTGTTCACACTCTTGTGTATACAACACACACAGCCAAGGCCAATCAACCATGAGACCATTATATGATTGATTTATGTGTGGTGTAGCTAATCAACCATTGCTAGAGTCCAAACATTTGACCAGCTGAGGAGACTTTTCTTTCTGTGTGGGGACAAACACATGTAACCACAGCTTCTTCATCAAGTTAAATGAAATAAAAAAGCACATGAAAAATGCCACACTCTATTTGCAAAGAGTTGTTGGTTATAGCACATTTCAATTTCTTCCTCTTGTTCATCAGCCAAGAGTTTGTCCTCGTCGTGATGACCTTGCTGCGGGCATTTTGTTTTGTGAAAGGCCTCGGCTTAGGGTGGATCAGTTCTGTGAGGTATTCTGCTGGTACAGCAGGAGATGGCGACAGGAGGCCTTGCTGTACAGCGAGGCCTGCCTCCATCGATCATTATGCCAGGTAACGCACCGACAACAACAGAGCATTACACCGCGGACCTCAGGCTCCATCTTAGGTTCACATGGCGTAATGCCCCGCTACCACAGTTGGGTCATTCTTAGAACGAGGGACAGATACCCGCTGGTTATCAAACTAGGTATGTACTCCCTCACAGGTAATCAAAATTGTCAAAATAATCAATTTTGGTAAATAATCACGATGCTCAGCAAATTAAAAAGTCAAAGAACTGGCCACAGAACTTTTCATTTTTTGCTGAATCTTTCATGAAAACCATCAATTATTTGCTCAACAAATCGAAAAGTCAAAGAACTGACCAGACAAACCTTTCGTCTTTTGCCAATTCTTTCAGGAAAACCGTCCATTCTTTGAGGTCTCTGAAAGAACGGGAACCAGTGGGGGTTTTTTTTTTCCCCTGCTTTTTTGCCAAAGAATTGAAACCAGTGATCCTTTGATTCTGAAATACTTAAAGGACTGTAACTGGTGGTTTCTTTAAAATTCAAAGAACTGCCCCAAACTGATATTTTCACCTTCCACCCTAACAAAAAGTGATGATCTTTGAAAACAAAGAGGAGCAAAAAAATAATCATACACAAAGCTGTAAAACAAATTCAAGAACGTGAGGGCTGGATCCTTCATTCTTGCTGGGGGTGACGGTGATGATTGGAGATGATGATTGGGGTTTGATGGAAGTAGGAAAAGACAAAGTTAGATATCCATTTGAATAAGTTGGGCTCTCTCTCCCTCTCTCTCTCTATGTATATAATGTTTTAACCTTTTCTATGTAAAAATGTGGAATCAGCAAACTGTTTGGGGGAAAGAGGAAGCCTGGAGTTATGTTTACTTTTTTTAACTTGATGAAAAGCATTTTCATAACTGAAGAGCTTATCTGAAGACATTTTAAGACTACGACCACAAATGATCTTCACCTTTGCAGTGTTTGTTCTCTTGTTTTTTTTTGGAAAAAAATTGTTCATTTTTCGACAAAGAAATTTGGAATTTTTTTTTTTCCCTGTAAATTTGACTAAATTTTCTAATTAAATTTGTTAAATTTCGCAAAAAATTTGACATGAAAAATTGGAAACAAACACTGCACCAATGTTGAGATGGTGACAAAATTCTATAAATGGCTGGCAAATTTTCTTTTCTCAGTTTTTCAATGTTGACAGGGTGGCGATCATTAATAACAAGATTTAGCCACAGTTGGCTATATAAAGCAGATTTTTTCCAAAATATTTCTATACTGTGGCTACCTACTAGAACCTAATGTGAAAATCTGGTGATTAAATTAAATGTTTTTCAAAATCTTGATAATTTAGGTCTTTTTTTCAAAAAATCCTTGGTTGATGTTGTGGGGCCATTTGTTTTTTGCAAAATGGAGAAAATTCACCACAATAAAAAAACGAGTGATATTTTTAATCACCCGAGTTTTTTCAATTTTCTGATGTTGTGTCCTGGCTAGCAAACAATGGTGACAGGTTTTTAGAATTTGTCCAAATAATTTATAAACTAGTTTTAAATCATTGGCTTGTTTTGCAAATTTTTACCTGTACAAAAATTCACTATAGTGAATAATAATTCAAGCATGAAATTATTTCATGACTGAAATGTTTAGTGAATTATATAATTATTACCTGTTGTATGTTTCCTTCCACAGATCATGTGAAACAAATATTAATACTTTTGGTGAGCCCTGAAATGATGCCAAGAGAAATAATATGATTTTTAAAAAAATGTGGGACATGTGTTAAATTCCTCACAACTTGGAGGGTGGTCATGGTGTTGGTTCTTTTCTTTATTCTGATTTATTTAATTATGTATTATTATGGCTATTATTTTGTGTTGGTTTTTTGGACTGGTGCTAATAATTCCTCACTCATTTTTTCGTCACAAAGCTGAGAGAGTGTCCCCCTGGACTGGTCAACACACAGTAGGTACCTACCTTTTCAAGAACTGTCCCATGTACTAGGTCCTCCAACAAGTAACTTAGTTGCTTCTTCTTCTTCTGCTGCAGCAGCAGGCTGTGGGCTTGAGCTAGTTTCACAGTTTTTTTTGTTTCTTCTCTCAGAACTTTGCAATCTAATTTTGCTCAAAACCCCGTGGATTGATTAGAGCTGGTAGATCACCATCCCCAACAACATCCGTGAGCTCTGCAGCAAGAGTAGTAGACCTGATTGAGATCTCTATCTGGAGAAGATTCAGTTATGTGAACACATTCATGATGTCCAGTTAGAGATCAGTACTTGAGAGTATATGCAGATCAAGCGCCAGCTGTTGCCCTGCATATTGCATGCATACAAGAGCTACTTGGACAGGGGTCAGTCCTTCAGGCTGCAGATTTGGCCAAGCAGCAGCTGGCTCCGTGCAGCTGGAGTGAATTGTGATGGATAAGTTGTTTGTGGGACATGACGTATAACCGCGAGCAAGCTAGCTAGCTAGCTGGCTGCAATATATGTGGATCCTCCTGCTGCCGGTGCAGTACAAGGGACTTGCCACTAGGCTTTGTAGAGCTTAATCTACTGATCATCCAGAAATTTTCTAGAAAAAATCGTTACTGATCAAGCTAGGATCGATCAATCGATCAGGATCTCAGCTAGCTAGATAGCTTGTTATCAGCTGTCCGAACAGTTTTCTAGATTTAAAAAAAGATTCTGATCATGGATATTGGATGGATCGATCAGGGTCCCTTGTCATCAGCTCATGTGTGAACAATTTTGCAATAATACTAGGCGATTTTAATTTTGGGGGTGGCTAGATAGCTAGCTAGCTAGCGGCAATAAAATGGGTAACAGTGCATTGCAATGCGTGTCGGATCAGTGGCGGGCGGCGAGACTGGTGTACCCAGATGGTCACGTCGAGTCGTTGCCGGCCAAGTCGTGTACTGTTGCCGAGCTTCTCCAAAAACTACCGCGCCATGGAGCATGCGCCGGCGTGGCTAGTCCCAGCTGCAGCAGGGACCACTACTTCTTCGTATGCAACGGTAGCCCCTTGATACTCAAGAACCGTATGCCTCCCGACGCTAAGTTCGATCCTGATCAAACCTACTTCTTGTGCGTCATCCCCGCCGGCGGCCGTGCAGCTCCTCATGATCCGTCAGGACCGCGGCCGTCGACAGCATCCAACTCGGCCTCACGGAAACGGATCCAGTCGAGCCAACAAGAAGAAGATTCGAGTACTGTAGCTACTCATGTTGCAGCCATCAGGTTCAAGTCTTCGAGACTAGCCGGGCGCGCTAACGCAGTACCGGGAAGACGAGTACCCTCGGTGGTGCGGGCTGGAATAGACGTAGCTGCAGATGGTCCAGAGTCTAGACGAAGCTCTAGATCCTTGAGCAGTTGCTCGCCGGCGTCGAGTCGACGAGTCTTTGACAGCGCCCAAGCGAGCACCATGTCATGGGTGTCAGCATCTAAGGCCCATCATCCCGCCGGACTAGTGCAGGAGCTGCATAAGATCAACAACATCACAATTGATCAAAAGCAGCGCCAGCAATTGACGTCGACGAAACTCTTGTTCTTCAGGCGATTCTTAGCTGTAGTAGTCCGCCTGCAGCCGGGAGCTGCAGCTTCGAATTTGTCGAGCGAAGCTGCTGCTGGCGGCTCCATCAAGCTCTTGCGGTCGAGTAGTAGGCGTCACATGAGTTCATCTGGTGTTGATGCAGCTGATCAAAACGTGGCCACACTGGAATACAAAACTAGTAGTGTACAAACAATATCACGCCGGGATCCGGCGGCCGCTGGGATGATCAAGAGCTGCATCTCCATCTCTGCAATCAGCAGCTCGAACGTCCAGCGCCTAGATCAGTCGTATGCGACGTCAGTTGGCAGACGCGGTTCTCATGCCTACAGGCCGACTAGTACGTCAAGACTGCGAGGCAGCCGCAGTCGAGCGGGCGGATCTAGTAGCGCGTGGAAGCCCATGCTGCAGAGCATTTCGGAGGTGACGGTGGCTGTGGAGTTCGATCGACAGGCAGCAAGGACGTGGGCATGCAGCAACAGCAGTGACCGTCGACGTCGAGATGCAGCAGCTGCAGTGTATCATCATATAAAGCGCGTCAAGTCGTCTACTACCGATGTCGATCACGCGGACAATATCTTCTGTTCCTCTTCTGATCACATCAAGTCGAGTCAACACAGCTGATTAACAAGCCTAGATCTCGCTCTCTCGCTCTGTGTGTATCTAGTCTCTTGCAGATCTCAGCTCGTTCTCAGCTGCAGCAGCTGGGCATGGACAAGCAGCTTGACTCCTGTAGAGCTGCCGAAATTTTGGCTCCTTGAAGAAAGCTCCTAAGAAGACCTTGAAGGCAGGCTCGAAGAATTGGGAGACAAAAGAATCAGAACGTTTTAAAACTTAGTTGTGCTCTTTTTCCAAACGGCAGAAGACTTGAAGCTGCTGCTGCTGTGCTGCTGCTGCTGCTGTAGTGTGTAAATGTTTTTCTAGAATTTAGTTTGAGCTTTAATCTTGCTGCTCGCGGCCTGGCTAGGTCGAATCGTGTATTGCCCTAAATCAAAAAAATCTGTGTGATATAATTCTGGCCAGATGGAGCTGATGATCCATCGCCTCTCCTCGTGTAAAAAATTGTGGAGACAATCTTTAAACTTCCAATATGCTGATATTAATTTCCTACTGTGCATTGAATCTATACCAATTTTATTACATCCAATTGGTGCAAAGTTCTCTAGCTTGATATATATATAGTCTGGATTCTTTTTTAAGTTCGACGTCTGTGCAGCTAGTCCACTTGCTTGGAATGCAGGGATATTTCAGCTCATGAATATTGTGAAACTGATCTTGGTTGAATCATTAATCTGGATTCAAAGTTGCGCTGCCTGCAGCAGGATCCACAAATCCCAAATTGATCTTGATCATGTCTGATGATAGTACTATTATTCTCTTCACAGCTAGCTGAATCTTAATACAACTTCCTGATAACAATTGAAAGCTCTAGAATCGAGATTTCCCCCATCAAGAAAGAGAATTGTGACAGAAACCATCTTCAGTTCTTTACTTTCTTGCACATATTATCCACTACCAGATCTAGTGAGACCAAGGTGTCGATGGGTAACTCAAATTTAGGCTCTTAATTTCAGTTTTTTTGTAGCTCTGACACCAACTACCTACACACCATGACAACAATTGTGTCCATAGATCTTCCAGTATCCTTGATCTGCCTCTTTAGAACTAATAATAAAATTGTGTTGAGAGCTAAAATTTTCTGATGAAGTTACCATCTAGGTTTAAGGCTCTTGCATTGTTAAAAATTGTAAAAACAACAAATTTCTGAGCCCTCCCAATTTAGAAGATTGTCTGTCCCCTGATCCACTTTTAACATTTCTGATTTTTTGTGTAATATTCTTTGACTTAAGAGTCTTAGAGATTGACATTGATCGGAACTTTGTCTAGTTTAGAATCTGGCTACTCATGACTCATGTGTCCTCTCATCCACACACCAGTCACACACACACTTAAGACGAAGACATCTTCCGACATGGGTACATAGAAATCACATAAATTAAATGTTTGTGATTTCACATCCACATCAAGGTTCCTAACTAGTACAATGAACCAAACTTGTTAATATTAGAGAGTTCTTGAGCCCTTTCCACATTCTGGGCATCCTTGAACTTCAAAGATGAATGAGAAAACTGCAGTTGAGAAAAAAACTGTGTAGAAGAATCTAAGGAGAGTGGTCTTTCCAACTCCGGGAGCTTATAGGGAGATGAACTTGTGGGGATGTTTGGTTTGATGAGCAACGTACATGATGGCTCTAATAAGATCCTCATCAAAGATACTTGCTTGGTGTTTGGGCTATATATTCAACAGATTCAATGTAGTACTCCATGATTTCAAGACATTGAGCTAATTTATTGTTTGCACACTTTTGGCTTCAATGGGCTTTTTCAAGAGCTTTACATAACATGGGAGGTCCATCTAAATTTGCTCTCTTTTCTTGCTATGCAATGTGAGATTCTGCTTGGTTTATCATTGCATTCATTGCAGAAACCATTGTCAGATTCAAAACGCTGGTTCCAGGTATAATAAAAATCAAAGAACCACCGGGTTTCATGAAAGAACTGACAAAGACCCTGACAATTTTCTAGGTGGTTATCTGACCCTTTTAAAAAAAATGAGAACTGTGGTTATATATCAAACCGGGTATTTGAGTTTTTTAATAACCACGACTATCAACTTTGACACCTGGCCTGATACCCGGCAGCAGTTTGGTGCAATTTCTAATACTCAGCCCACTGTGGTGTTTTTACACTAGTTGTTAACATCTTGCAACTAGTAGAAATTCTTTCAACTAGCATTGGCTGAATATATCCAACTGATAAGTAACTCTACAGATTGGTCTTAATACAACAAAATGGGGCAATTGTAACCCTAAATAAGCCTCTTCTTGGGGTTGTATACCAATTTCTTAAAGATTGGAACACATAATGGTGCACAAGTTCAAAAAGAAGTTGGTGGGAAAACGAATTCAAATAGATCACCTCAATGAATCCAACAATCAAGCAATCCAATGACATGGAGTTTTTTACTCTGCTTTGAATCTTTCCATGTGTTTGATCTATTATGTTAATCAAATATTGAACATGTTACATTAGCTTTTGAAACTTGAATAATATAGACTTAATGCTTGAATGATCATATTCACTTGTGAGTTGTTTGAATTTTTTAAGTAAGATCAACAAGATCTACATATATGCAAATCCCCATTGAATTCAAAATTGGATTAGAATGATGGATTGGGACAGTAAAATTTGCATTATTTGATGATGCTTCTATTGTTGTCTTGTCATTAAACTAGTGTCTTTAGGTAACAATTTCTTTTGTTGAATATCATGATTCAAAATCCATGCCAATGTTGTATATTGTGTGTGTTTGATGAATAATCAAGTTGCATTCAAGATATGAATGAGGAACTATGTTGATTATCATTTTCAAATTGATCCAATGATGCAAATTTTGGATCCAAAATGCACTTCTAAGAGTCAAAAGTTAATTGATGATAGTTTGTTTCATGGCATTGCCCTGTGGGAAGAATGATGGAGTCATGGCCAACATGGCCGACTGATGTAAGAAAAAAACTTGTATGTCAACCATAAAGGTTGCTACCTACCCACCTAAGGGACATTGAAAGCAATTAAATTGGATCTCTCACTATTGTATGATTCCAAACCTGTTCGAAGTGCTTGTACAATGATGCAACCAAGATTGAATTGAACTTCATTCGAAGCTGTAAATCATAATGAAAGACCAAAAACATGTTGAATATCATCAAAGCAAACAAAATGCCTGCAGGTCATGGCTACCAAATTAGGAGCAAGCATAAAAAGAAATAGAAACCTTTGAACTCCATTTTGGACTTTTAAAATATTGCAAATGAGAGCGGTTAAAAAGGCCTCAAGCTGCAAAACTTGAGAGCATCGCTGGAGTTGAGAGGCCAGAATTATCATGAGGAGAAACTGAAAGCACGAACTCCAGTCCGAAAATGCAAAAGTTCTCCAGCTTTGACACTCATCATCTTCTCATATATCTAAAAGTCTTGAGAGACATAAGAAGAGAGTAAAATAAGCTATGCACATTTTACATTTAAACTGATTTTTATGATCAATGTTGCCAAGGGAATTACAATTCTGAAATGTCTCATCAAACTGGCACAGCCTCACACAATGGAAGAATGACAGTTACCAGAATAACTCATGAACACAAAATCTCACAAACTATGAGATCCAGAAACACCCATTGAAGAGGTCAGCATGAAGGTCCATCATGAATATGTGATCCATAAACAACACCCATTGAAGAGCTGAGCATGAAGGTCCATCATGTGCAATCTAGACACACCCGCTGAAAAGCTCAGCTTACGAAGCTCAGCTCATAATGTGCCATACAAAAAACACCCATTGAAGAGGTTAGCATGAAGTCCACATCATGGGTAATTAATGCAAGCTAAGATGGCTCATTTTTTGTATATACAACACTCCATATACAAGTCTATTTTGTAATTTTAAACTGGCAATCAACTAATTATTGTTGTATCATTGACTAATTAAGTCAGGATGATGTGATGATTAATGAACTTCCAATTCCTACTTATGTCCCCATACATGTGCTGCAAAGTCCATGTGCGATGATCCCTCTGAAAAAAACAAAAGTTTAAGCCTCAGCATAAGGATCGACTTGGAGCAGTTATAATTCAGTCGGGCTCATTTGACAACATCATCCCAGCAGCAGCTGCAAACTGCGAATCTAGCTCAGAGATGCATTCTAGGGCTGGCCGCCATCGGTTCCTCATGGAGCACTGATGAAATCCACCTGCAGCCGCCACTTTCAGCGCCAGATCTCGGCCAGCTCCTCTGGCTCCACCAGGCTCCTGGACATTGGTACTGAAAGGAATTATTAGGCTGGACAAGAGCTTCTTGACAAGATGCACCAATGATGCCATCAGCATTGGTGACATGAAGCAGCGAGCTTGTTTTGCAGCCTCCTGTTGTTGTTGTTGTTGAGCTCCTAGTGGATGATGATGATCACTAGTTTGTTCAGTACTTAATCTAGCAGCTTGCAATCTGAGGTGGTTCTTGCAGTCTTGAACATCTGAGCCTCCAACATTAGACTTGCTGACATTGAACCATTCCCTGATTCTTGTTGTTGCTCTCAACTGTGCACCTGCAGCAGAATTTGAGCTGGTTGTCATGGTTTTGTCAATGCTCCAGGTGCCAATTTTTGATGGATCTGGGTCAGGGATATCATCCTGTGAGGTAGCTGCCGCTGCTGCATGAATTAGACTTCCAGCTGCTTCTTTGGTCTTGGAAGGATTTAGTACAAGGGCCTGAGTTGCTGCTGCTGCTGCTGTTGGAGTGACTGCAATATTATGGACTGCTGCTGCTGCTGCTAATTGGGGATGCAGGGATTGGAAGCATGGGCATGAAGGGGGCTCTGAGTCGAAGATATTGGAAAGATGGGGGAGAAGACGAGGGAGTGGGAGGAGAAGATAGATTCTGCCCTCTTCTAGCTTCATGTCCAGAGGCAACATGGCTGTGTGGTACAGAGGAGCTTTGCTGGTGGGCTCACACACAAAATGGTGCGGATGGCATTCAACCAGTTCCCCTACTGTCACAGGATGGTTTAAGCTCCGCACTCTGCCATCTCCATCCACCACTCGCACTGGTTCCGAATTATATGCACACATACACTTGCACAACATCACTGAAGAAGCAGATCCTTCACCAGCTCCTCGTGGACCAGTCCTCTTCATAATTCTTTTCTTTTTAATCACAAACCACAAGTTGCAAAAGACAGTTTTTCTTCTAGATCTTTGTGGATTGATTCACATGCAGATCCTCTCACTTAATTTTGCTACGCTGTCTCCGTCCGCTCTGGAAAACATCTTGGACCTGCAGCAAAACAAAAAAAAAATTTAGTAGCTGAGCTCTCTAGTCTACTCTGCATTAATTGCAGCTGCATGATCCCGCAAGTTACTACTGATGGGAAATTCTATCTTATGTCTGATCAGCTCTAAATTTGTTTTGCAACACTGCATCTAGTAGGACATGATGTCAATCAAGATCAAAACCAGCCTTGATCATCCACTCCATAATGGATTGTAGGAACAACCCTGGAGCTAGCTCATGAGTACTAATCATCAATCGATCATCTCGAGCAAACAAAGGTGAGATCAAATTGCACAAATACTTACTACTGGCAAAGTTCAAAAGCTGCAGCTATGGACATGGACAAAAATCCATGTCCAAAAAAAACCCATGTCCATCATAACAAGCAAGCTCTCTCTCTCTCTCTCTCAGACACACACACACACACACACACACACACTCTCTCTCTCTCTCTCTCTCTCTCTCTCTCTCTCTACCTACTGTGTCTGTGCAAGTGGGGAAGTGTAAAGTCAGCAGCAGCAACAGTTGCAGGAAAAAAGTTGGCAGTCAAAGACTCAGTGCTGCAGGCTAGCTAGATGGCAGTTGGCACAGACACACCTCCACCAGCAACAAGTGCAGCAGCAGCAGCAACAACAACAGTCTACTTGTACCATGCAACAACAGTGCAGTGCAACTGTTGCAAATTTGCCCCACCCCACAATCTCATTTTCCCAGGCCAGATTGAACCGGAACCCATTAAAGCACCATGAATGATGAATGGATGATAAGTGGTCAGGAAACAATTTCTGTTAGGTTCCAGTCCACTAGCTAACCATGGTGGGTTGGGTTGGGTTAGCTCAGTTGCTTCTCTTACTACCTACCTACTAACAACCCAGGTTTGTGAGTTGGTAGTAAAAGAAGACCTTATCGATCTATAATCCATCTACTTACTTAGTAATCATCACCTATTTTCCTACCTATCTGCCTATATATATGACCTACTTCTTACAGTATGGGTTACTTAGATATGAACTCAGTTGAGGCTCATCCACAACTGAGTCATAAGGGGCATGGTGTGTTGGTGCTGGTTCAGTCTGGCCATTCCCCACACTTTTACTAATTACCTACCTTCCCACCAAAACTCTGCAGCTAGGCACCTAATCAAGCCCTTTGCTACTGCAGTGTTGTTGAACTGGGTGCTTAAATTAAATCATTAGGCCTGCTTAAATTCATTGGCCCATGACTCCACAACAATGGTTTTTTCTTTTTTTAATTTTATGAATTTAAGAATTTATTTGTTTATTTATTTTTATTTTCTGTATTTTTCTCATTATTTAAAACTCTTTTTTCCTCGCAAAAGTGGCAATTTTTCTTGGCTGAAAAAACACATTTTACTGTTGAATATTTACAATGTTTTTGCAAGGTTTTTCTCAAAAGGAAAAGTTGCAGAATATTTTGCTGGAAAGGCGTCATTTACAGCTGCAAAAATAATAAATACACATGTGTGTCCAAGTTTGGCTCCAAAACAAAATCTCTGAGAAAAACCTTTTTTCCAAACTGTTTTCGAACTCCAAAACCGAAATTGAAGGAATTTTGATGAAAAGAACATTTTAATCACTGAAAACTAACCACGTTTTTTCTGAATTTTTTTTCATGAAACATTTCACAAAATAGCAAAGCATTGGTCATGAAAACAATCCATACAAATATTTTTACATATTATTCAACACATACTTGATTTTTTGTTAATGTGTTTTTTGATAGATTGGTTTTGGAATCGCAATGCAAGCTTGTACACACAAATCTTTAAAATATTTGCTCTTACGTGTTAAGTAGCCTAATGGCCATTGGGAGGATCAGGCAAGTAGCTGGTGGTTATGAACCACATCTAACTAATGGTTATATAAGTCTGATATGATTTCACCCTTATTATTAGTGAAAGAATCCATCACATTATTAGGAACTTTGTAGTCTATTTGCTAACTTATGATCGCTGTTTATCTCTGACATTATTTGACACACATTAGCCAAAGATTCTGTCACCTAATGAACTTTGCAGACTCTTTGCTAGACGTCATGATGTTTCTAATGCGCTAGTTGGATGCATTTGAAACAGTAGTCGAGCCTATGTACCTTAAGGTGGAGAGCAGAATCTCTGGTAAGTGGCATTATGTACTAGAGAGCAGGTCTGCAAGGGCCGGTTCTGGCTCCTAGCAAGTCCATAGGCGAGCCCACTAGGGCAAGCCAATGGGCCAGAATCAGCCCTATCCAGCCCACGCAGGAATCCTGAAACAGAATTGTTGAATCTGCCTCAATCGACCGCTTTGGCAAATTCTGCACAATTTGACTAGTGCAAAAGGGGCATAAATTGCCAATCCTGACTTAGTTAGTACCCTCCCACCATTCTTTGAAGGGTTTCGAAGGAAAGCACTCAAGCAAAACTTCAAGCTGTCACATAATTTTGTCATATAGGCAATGTTGATGACCATCCATAAGAAGATTTGGCCAAAAATATATTGTAAATAAGATATGAAAGTGACAAATATTAATTTTAGCAATACCATCCAATGAACATCATCCAATAAGCAATCAGATCCAGCCCTCATGATAAAAGATTCCAAGAATTGACATTCTTCATCCAGTAGGAGTTTGGAGCCCTACTAATTTCATTGTGAATAAAGGCAAAATATTATACAAGTGATAATCAGGAAATTCTCCTCCTAAACCAAAAAAAAAACAGGTAAAATTCATCAATGAGTCAATGGATTGCTCCATGCTACCTCCTCCTCTAAGCACCCCCCTTCTCTTTCTCTAATGATGGTGATTTAAACCAGTGTTGGCCATGTGTTCTTCTCTTTGTAAGAGAACATACAACCCCTATTGGTTTTGATATTTAAAATCTTTTGGTAGATTCTGCGGGTGTGGGTTTGAGCCCAGTTCTTCAAATTTAAATCATGTGGTCTGATTTTGGCATGACATCCTTTGAGCCTGTTTCACAAACCAAGTCCAACTCCATGTATAAACTACACACTCTCCAAGACCAGAGATTGTATAGGTATGTGAATCACTTATGTATAAAATTGACTGGGGAACATTGAATCAGCAATGGGTCCATACTGCACACAGTACAAAAGTATTGACTGCTTCTTTTCAGCTGACTAATCAATTGCCCAACCAAGTTGTGTATGGTGATGATTAGACACATCTTGGTGTTACCCATACACAAATTTTGTGTCTTACTATGCATGCTCTGGGCTTGTAATGGAGACCAAAAAGCATCTTATAATAAGATGCCTCCTAGTGTACATTACACACTCAAAGTGTGCATAACAGGACCCAAATTTTTTGTTTTGGCATCATTCATCTTTTTTTCCAGGAAGATAGATTGGGCCAAGGGCACACAAGAAAAGAATGAAGCAAACAGTATTTTTGTACTGTCTCCAATAGGACCCACAGCTGATTTAACGTCCTCCAGAAGGTACTTGTTAACTCCTTAAAAAATTCAACCTGTTCACCTAAAACTTGAACACAGATGCAAGAATTGTTTTTCATATTTTGGGTTTCAGGAAGTGGGTTGGAGTCTGGGTCAGAGGAACCTGAACCCTGGAGTTTAATTGCAAACCAAAGAACCTGGCAACACTGATTTAAGATTTTTATCTGTGTGGGTGGATATCAGAAAAAGTGAGAACTGGCTAAGGTTTCAAGTTGATTCTCACCTCGAATACCTCAGAGTTCATGTTTTTTAAAACAAATTTGATACTCTTAGCAGAGTATTAATTAGCAGGGTTGTGTCAATAGTCACTAAATGTACTTGGGTAGTTGGTAGTGGTAGGTAGGGTTAGAAAAAAAATTAGATTTCCAAGGCATCACAAAAGTAGAGCTGGCCCCGAGCCTTTTTTTTTCCTCCTTACTCTTCTTATTAATAAGAGAGTATTTAGTGATTGTTTGTTTGCTTAAGTGTTGTTTTTTTCTTTGATTAATCTTTTGTGTTTGTTGTCATTTTTCTTTCTTGCATTACATTTTTGTTGTTTGTCATTGCTTCCATGTTATGTACTATTGATGTTGTTGGTGCCTCCTTATGGTCTTGTTTTTCGTTGAGTTCTTTTTGTTGTGTTTTATTATTGTTCGTCAACACCTTTGCATTGTGCTCTATTGGTGCTCATTGGCTTTTCCTTCTTGTGCTCTGTTAGTGTTCATTGATGCTTCCTTGTTGTGCTTGTTGGCAACTCCTTGTTGTGTTCTATTAATGTTCACTAACATCTCCTTGCTATGCTCTATTTGTGTTTGTCAATGTTTTTTGTTGTGCTCTATTGATGTTTACTTGCGTTTGTTTGCTTTGTTTTATTGACATTTGGTAGTGTTTTCTTGCTATGTTTTATCGATACTCATTGACACTTCCTTGTTGTGTTTTGTTGGTGTTATTTGGATTTTCAAATTAATATTTCCCCTTTACATTTTTTTGTATAGGTGTGTGTAGGTGTGGAAGAAAACAATTTCAAAATTTGTCTTCAACTACAAGGTATTTATTTATTTTTCTATTTTATTTTTATTTTTTCTTTGAAATGTTTTTTCCTCATTTATTTTTTAATTTTCATTTTTGGTTGTCTTGATTTGATTTCAAATCCAAATCTTCAGTTGATTTTAGTTTTCATTTTTTTTAATTAAACATTTTTTTCAAATCGTTTACCTTGTAAATGTTTCTAATTGCCTTACTTCCTTGTAATTGCTTTGTCAATTTTTGTTTGTGAACATTATCCACACGTTTCTTTCAGAAGTATTGTACCATATGTTTTATAATATGTTATAAGTTTTTTTTTTGTGTTTGGATTAAGAATATGCATAGGACTATTGTAATAATCCAAACATTTCATGATTGTAGGATTTTTAGGATCAATTTTTTTGTCATCATTTACGCAATAAAAACCCCAATAAATATAGTTGTCAAAACAATTGAAGAAAAAGTAAATGTTTTAGTATAAGGACCTTTTGAGAAACAACTACTAAAAAAAAGGTTTAATGTTTTAAGAAATGCATTATCTAAATTTTTTTCTATCAAAGATCTTTTTTTAAATAATGATGAGTAGCAAAAAGATTTTTTTGCAGGACATTGGCCTTCTAATTGTGAAAAATCAATTGCCATTGCAATTTATGGAAAAAGTTTGGTTCATGAATTTAATTTTACATCTTGTCCTCAAGTTATTTTCCTTTCTAAAAAATAATTTTCTCATGAAATATTACCAAAATTGATGGAAAAAAGGAAACAAGTATATGTTCCACCAAAATTGGAAGATTGTATATCTACAACAATTAATTTTGATTTATGGATGTCCAAAGAGGCACATGATATTTTTGGCTATATGATTTTTTTTTAAAATCTAATTGGTAGCCTAAATAATTGACTATTGGATTGTTTGAAACAACAAAAATAATTGGTCAAACCTTGGCCACCAATCTAATAAAACTACTTGATCAATATAGATTGAGAAAAAAAATCATTGCATATGTAAAAGATGAAAGGTCAAATTTGATTACAATGACAACCACCTTGAAATTGATTATGAAATGTGAAGTTTCAAGTTTAAATGAAAGTTTCCAAGGCACTTCTTTTGGCCATGTTTTTTTAAAAGCATGTTAGTATAATACAATTAATGGAAAGGTCTGTGAAAACCTTAGATTTATTTCTACCAAGTCTATTCAATCAAATTCATAAAAATGTACAAAGTTTTATTAATGCAGTCCCAAGCTCCTTGATAGCTTCAAATGTGAATCTAAGGTGAAAACAACGGAAGGATAAGGAGTTGGGACATGTTCACTGGCTCGTAACACTTTGAGGTAGAAGGGCATGCTGGACCTTCGAAATGAGGACTAAGAATTCAATTACTCACACGGACCTGGAAAAACTTAACAACAAGTTGGTTAATGCGTAGTTTGAGCATTTTTGGTGCACGAACGAACCATAGGCAAACATGGATTCACAAGACTCACCACGACTCAGACTTGGGGGAAACCACCACCTTCCCCCTTATATTATTCTTTATGCATGGTATAAGCCATACCGACACAACCATGTGCGATAGTCTCAATTTATAAAAGTTACATCAAGAATACTCGAGTGTGGTAAGGTTATTAAGGGTTTTTAATAACTTCATGTTAAAATAAAGAATGATGAATGCACATGTTTGCATGGGGGGTTGTTTTCTTTTTCGAAATACAATAGTGATGAATAAGGTGTTGGGTTTATTCTTTTCTTCAAGAAAAACTTGTAACCATGATTTTAAAACCTCAGTTGCGTAATTAGGGGTGAAAAATCTCTAAAGGGTTGGGGGTAGAAACAGACACTAAAATTTGTGGTGTTCAACAAAACATTGGTCTTATTCTTATATTTAGTGAGTAGTAAAGATGTTTGAGATTCATGAAGTAATTGAAAGGGTGTCAATGAAAGGTCTAATAAAAATAAAACAATCTTTAAGCCTTATGAACATAAAATTAATTTGAAACAACTTAACGATTAAATAAATAGTGTGATAGGGTGGCAATGGCAATATGAGTTTCATAATGAATGAAACATTTATTTAGATTATGGATAAGTTCAATGAAGAGCTACAATTACATGTTGAATCCTAGGCTATGCCACAATGATAGTTCATAACTGTAGGAAATTTAGGATGCGTCAAATGGTGTGAATTAAATAGTCCGCCTTACTATTAAAAGGCAGTCAGCAAATCAGACTACGCAACCAACAATAATGTCCAAAACTAGGAATTAAAGACCATGCAAAAATAGAAGTACAACCTTCATAAACGGTTTCAAATTCATCACCAAAAGCGAAGTTGACTTGTAACAAAATCACCAAGGTGTAAGAATTTGGAGAAATGCGATAATACCAAGCTCGAAGGGGATCAACTTCAAGACGAGCGCGCACCTCTCGCAGTTCGAAATCTTCATCACGAGGATGTTGTGTTAATGTCAAATCCAGAGATGACTCCGAAGCTAGTTTTTCATTCATTTGTGTAACTTGAGGCTTGTAAAACTTGGCCATATGTGACGCCATAATTTCAAGGAATGGAAAAGATATTTTCAATCAAAATCAAATCGACAATGAATGTGTGGAGGACTTATTACATCGAGATGCGTGGTTGTAATTTATAAATCAAGGAAAAGGACAAAAATGTTTAAATAACGGCCTAGAACCACAATAAAATAAAACCTTAATATCAATGGAAAAAATGAAGGTTTAAGTAAAATTTGTTGGGGGGAAAGTGAAAAGAGGGGAAAAAGGGCTTCTCTTTCTCCTTCCATTGGCCACCAAACATTGGAACCTTCCAAAGGCCATCAAACATTAAAACCTTTCATTAGCCATTGAGTTAGAATTTTCCTTCACCTCCTTCCTTCTCATTCTTTTTAAAAGGCAAATTCGGATCATTTGAAGTTCTCTCTTTTGAACATAATTTTCAATTCAAATCTTGAAAATACTTGTTCCCACAACCTTCGTTGGGAGGAAAAGAATGATTAGTCTTGGTAGATGATGGAAAGAGGGAGAGTAGATTGGATGTTTATAGTACTTTTGAAAGAATGGAAATGAATAGGGATAGTGTGGGGAGCTTGAAATCTTTAAAAAATTTCACAAACCTTCTCAGTTTTGGTAGTATAACTTTTTACTAGTTTGGGTGCAAATCTTAAAATTTGATAGGAAAGTGCACTTGTGGTTAGCTTTCTAATGAGCTAAAACAAGCTAAATTTGAATAACTTATGTGATAGGAATAATAATTTAAGTGACTAAAGGTCTACAACTAGGTTGAATTTTCTACCCTTGTAATACCTTCTCAGGTTTGGTAACACAACTTCTTATTGGTTTGGGTGAAAAGCTTGCAATTTGGTAGGCATATGTGTTTTGTAGTTAGCTTTTTAATGAGCTAAAGTAAGCCAAATTTGAATAACGTATGTGATAAGAATAATATTTTAAGTGATTAGTGGCATGTTGCCAAGTTGAAAATGGTGTTGAATCCTTAAAAGTTGGTTTGAATGAATGACAATTTAACATAAAATTATAAGATTTAAAATGTTTGAGCTTGGAAATTAAATCTATCAATTTTAATTGTAAATGATGCATAAGAGGCAAGCTATTTGGGTTCAACTACAAACGCAACTTAACATCTAAAAATACAGTTTGCATTTTTTTTCCTTCACCGGTAGCATATGTACTTTCAAGTATAGTCACCTCATAGAATCGAAAATAGAGGGATAGAAAGTCACCTCACACCTAACCACGGGGGGCCAACACCCAAATGTCATTTTGTCTCGAGACTCCCAAGTTGGAGTCTCGAAATTTTCGAAATTGAGACTCTCACAACTTTGGAGGCCCACAACTTTGTGTGTAAACCTCCGATTGAAATGAAGTCTACAACAAACTTGTAGCCCTCATTGAAAGCTTTCTAAGCTATGTGGCATGCCACCTTCACACAAGGAAATCAAGGTGATTCCCGACTTAAAGTGATCGAAATCAAATTGACAATTCGATTATCGGCCTTTCTTTTGGCCATAACTTATGTTTTAAATGCCCAAATGGGTCATGCAAGCCCATTTTAGACATCTATGTTCCAAAAAAAATTCAATGATATAAAGAACTATTTAATCCAATGACATTTTGACCCCTGCAGTTGCACTTTGAAAATTCGAAACTCCATCAGGACTTTAATTCCCAAAATGGGAGCTCATTTGGGAATGTGGGGGTTCATTCCCTCACACTTTCTTACACTCCCGGGAACATGAAATGTGACTACCAAACTTCACTCTTGGCCCACACCTTCACTAGCCCTTGCCTTGGTTACAAGCCCAAGGCTAGGGTTACGACACTTCTCTTAAAAAATCTAGGAAAGGCAAACAAGAATAGCATAAAACATGTTTAAATTTGAACATTCATTCTAATAAATTGAATATTCCAATGAAAATAAGGTGAATTTTTTATCTTCTACCAAAAAAAAATCTTTTTCTTTTTTGATTTAAAATTTTTTCGTTATTCAATTGTGTTTATTTGATACATATATATTCATTTCTTTAATTTTGGTTATAGGTTTGCCAATAAACTTATTATGTTCCAAGAGGCCTTGCAATTTAAGGATGTTATTATCCATTGCTACAAGTTAAATATTGTCATAATTAGTGGTAGAATGTCCCCTCTCCTTACTTGGCACATTTCACAAATAATTGTGAAATGTTTTTTTCTTATTATGAGTGCATGTGTTATGAATTAATCTAATAACCACCGGTTAGTGTTTGATGCACTACAATCTACCATTATCATGTGCTTAAAATGTAAAGAAGTTACAACCCACCTGCCCAAGTTAATTTGATCAATGATGATTCCAAAATTGCCTTTTGAGTTATTTTTGTTTGTTACTAATATCAAAAAAAAAAAATTGTGACGTTTTGGTATCTTCCATTTCTTTTTTAAAAAGTTTATATGAAGAGAGAAAGTTTGACATGTTATGTTTAATGCTAGACCCCAAATTCAAAAACCTTTGTTTAATTTTATTTTTCATCGGTCGTGAAGAAGAGGTGAACATTGTGAAGAATATGATAGATGAATCCTATGCTTTTGAAATGTTATCATTGTTTACACCTAATGGCAAAATCTAAAGTTGCATGTGCAATTTAAATAGTAGATGCAAATTTTAATTTGGATATTTTTGAACAAATTTCCATTTCAAATGAGTCAACCACAAAATTTGTCACTAAAAAAATGTTGATTTTTAGATGCTACTTAGTGGATTCCAAGGAAATTAAGTGCCCTTTTCAATGGTGGACAAAACATGAAACCATTTTTCCTAGAATTGGCTTTTTAACTGGCCAAATCCTATGGATTATTGGGTCTCAAATTGAGACTGAAAGGATTTTTTCTTTTACAAAGATATTTACAAACTTGAGAAGATTTCATTTGCAAGTAAAAAATTTAGAGAAATAGATATTTGTGAGCAAAAATTGGTCAAATGCTTTTAGAATTGATTTTAAACCACCTTCCAATCTGGTGGAGTTGATTTAAAAAGATTTAAATTTTGAAAAGTTAAAAGAGTTTGAAGGTTCTTTTGAACAAGATGAACTTTTGAACATATAAAATGTTCACATAATTTATTTGATTTTCATGGTTTTTTTAATGTTTTTTAATTTAAAAAAATTAAAATTGAAAATTCAATTTTCAATATAACAAAATTTTTGATACCCGTTGTGTAAGAACCACCTTTGAAAACCAATTGGTATGAATTATCTAAGAACTGACATTATGAAACCTGAGGGAATTTTATTTTTTTCAAGTTTTTGAAACCCTCCTTGGGTCTGTTGTAAATTATTAATAATAAGAATAATAAAAGAACTAGGTCAAGTATCAGAAAATCTTCTAAAACTCGTTCTTTAAAAAAATTGAGACTCACCCAACACTAATTTTTACTTACTTACTTTCACATCCATTTTACATTGAAACTTTTAGCCAGGAAATAAAGTTTTGCCTTGAAAAGTACACAATATATTTTTGAGTTGTCACCATTGTTGACTTGTCAAGAAAAGTGACCCACATGCTAACCTATTCCTTCTTTGAAGAAAGAGGTATTTTCAAACAATTTGTGCAAGTGATAGTATATGTGCGGGAGGCAACAAGCACACATCTTTGAGTTAAAACTTTTGTCCCAACCTTGCAATATGGAAGCCCACAGCAACACTACATTGATTCCCTAATGTTTCCTCACAAATATGGGTTTTAGAATTTTAAAATATAACCACATGAACCAACACTCATCAACATACCATGAAGGATGGATGATAAGTGGTCAGAAAATAGTTTTCTATCAGCTTTCACTTCATTAGTTAACACTAGAAGAAAAAGGCCAATATGTGACCATCACATTTACAACTACCTGCAACTATTTGGTCTTTGCAACTAATTTTTTGTTATCTACGACTATTGTGACATCGTGCTGACATCAGTCAAGTC
>Ga0116227_10002925_pt1 | contig 38413 bp, 36 predicted proteins | sample S1TSphgellanicum_FD_89693 | JGI IMG/M metagenome (GOLD analysis project Ga0116227, IMG submission 89693) | Host-associated microbial communities from peat moss isolated from Minnesota, USA - S1T2_Fb - Sphagnum magellanicum MG | ecosystem: Host-associated > Plants > Peat moss > Unclassified...
AAAAAAAAAAAAAAAAAAAAAAAAAAAAAAAAAAAAAAAAAAAAAAAAAAAAAAAAAAAAAAAAAAAAAAAAAAAAAAAAAAAAAAAAAGAAAAGAAATTACTAAGGGAAAAAAAACTAAAACAGAAGAAACATAGAAAAAAAACATGAAACATGAAAAGAAAAGAAAAAACATAGAAATATGGAAAAAAAAACACATAAAAATAGATAAAAGTAGTATAAAAATTAAAAGAAAAAATAAGAACAAAAGAAAAGAAAAACACAAAAACAACAAAATAAAAAACAAAGAAAAGAAAGTGTAAGAAGGTAGAAGAAAAACAAAAAGAAACTTATATTGTTGTTGCCAGGAAATCTACCTCCCAACTACTCCCACTTGCTGACCGAGGACTCCCCACCTAGATATTCAAATATGGAGCAATGTGAAGGAGAAATACAACAATATTTTTGTTAAGAAACTTGAAAAAAGGGAAAGAAGAAGAGTATGGAGAAGAGATAACAACATTTCTTTTAGAAAACTTTGGGAGGAAAAAAAAAGAAAAAGAGGGAGAGGAAAGAAGAACAACAAAAGAAAGAAACCCAAAAAAATGCAAGGAACAAAGTGGGGCTAGATCTATAGCCCCTTTATAAGTTCTTGATTTTAGGGTTGGAGGCAGCAGCTGCTCCCAGAACACTATGTGCCAGTTTTTTCCTTCAAATTGAAGTCCTAGCTCTCGAAAACCCTAATTTCATTTTTTTTCTCAAACTAATATTCTAGCTCCTATCCTGTTGTGAGTTGTGATAGCCAGATCTGGGCAGGAATTTGATACCTTGCCTGAATTTCAAAATATTTGTTTATAAATCCATTCCAGATATTAACTGATCAGAATTTATATTTTTGAGATCCCGGGGTTAAGAGTCACTCCAAATATCACTTAAAAAAAAATCTCTGGAGAGTTTTAAAGATGATATCTGGGAGAATATTTGAGTCTTATATCTGAATTTTTCAGATATCCACCCAACACTGGTAACATGATATTTTGAAGATTTACAATGTGCACAGTTTGTTAGAAAAGACTTTGTAGCATATCAACAATCAAGGAGAACACATGTTAATTTTCAACAAATGAGCAACACAAGGATGCAAGTAACAGTGATCGTGGTGTGTGGATGTGAAAATCTTGCATATAGCATTCTCCAGTTTAGTTGATGCACATGTAATCTCCAATTGCTTTCTCAACTTTCTCTCTAGGGATCCATTGCTTGCATTGCCCTTGTCTCTAATTTCTTCATCTTGTACTAGTGCTTTAGTTTTAGACTTTTAGTAGCATATAACAAAAAACTTTAGTTGCCAAATTTGCGGGGAATGGCTCGTAGAGACTAAAAGAAGCATAATCAAGTATGATCCTTAGATATGCCATGATGAACTTGAGTTTCAATACCTTAATGCTAAATTGCAATTGGATGTGGTGACACATAGTCATAGATGGAGTGCTCGGAGGCAAGTGAGTAGGGTCCAATCAAGAATAAGTTGATTGCATGTACATGATGATGAAATATTCTCATCAACATGTTCATGAATTGTTTGAACAAAACAACTCCACCTAGGGTAGATACCATCAGCGAAGACATAGTAATGTGGGTAGTAGGTACCATTCACAAAAAGCTAACATTTGTTGCATCCCCTTAAGAAAATCAGCACATTCCTGAAGCTGGTATCTGGTATGGAATCCTGAACTACTGCCTTCTTCAGTTATTATTCTATAGCAACTTATCTATGATATGTACAGCCTCATATGCAAGGGCATTGTTTTGGTCTACACATTTGAATTTTTTATGTGTTGTGTTTTGAACTGAGCTGAGTTTTTTAGTAGGATGTTGCCTTTTTCTGGGGCGTGTGAAGCATCAGTGATATGGAAAAAGCTGATACATTATCATGCACTGCAATGTGGGACCTAGAGTAATCTGGATATTTCTGTGGCATTGATCCAAATCAAAATGCTTCTGACATTTCTATGTTTGTGATAATGCAGCAATGTGAAATATGTTTACTTGACAATGAACATGCAAGTAACAGTTGAAAACTGTGCAAAAGGTGGAAGATCATGATGTTGTTTACAGCTGCCTTATAGATTAATTAATTATCCAAGCACCCCATCCATTCTTGATTCTAGGTTCTTCAATGGAATACAAGTATTTGATTTTCTGTCAACCTTGTAAACCATCTTGTGTTAAGTTTGAGGACTGAAGGATTAGGTTGGTCTCCTCAGTCCTCTTAGATCACAAACAAGTAGACATGGTATTTAGTTTTCTTTGGCTGTCTCTTCTCCATAGGTCAGGTAATGTGCGTTGCAGCTAGTAAAGCAGATGGTAACTCCCACCTTTTTGCTATATGGCCTCTCCATATATCTAGAGATTGCAGATCATGTTCACATAACATTACATACAACATAGGAATCCTGAGACTATAAGGTCCCATACATGTGACAAAACTGGCTTGACATTGTAGGACCTAAAGTACTTGAGCATTTTCTTTGACATTGTGCTCTACATGGAGGTCTGACCAACTGTACTTGTGGAGTGTGTCCCTTATCTTTGAATGGAATTAATTCCAACCCGATTTCCATCACCCAAGGATTTGACTCCTAGAAGCACCTCATAATCTTCAACACTGATGCCCTAAAAAATAAATGTGCACAAAGTTTCATGTTTTTTCTCCCACTTAGACTCCAGAATCATGTTTGCATACATTTGATGATTTTAGACTGGGACCATTATTAGTTCATATCGAGCTCTTTCGAAGGAGTACAATCCAACCCAATTTCCATCAACAAAGGATTGCAAGATTCAAAGAATCTGATCCATTAATTCAGCCAACACCACCCGATCAACTTTTACACTGTCACATCTCTCAAAGAAAAGTCAAGTGTGCCCACCCAAATTTCATTTTTTCTCCAAATTTATTAGACTCCAAGATGAAGAAAAATCAAGTGCACACAAAGTTTCAGTTTTTTCCTCCAAATTTCTAGACTTCAAAATCATTTACACACATTTCATGCAAGCTTTAAACTGGGAGCATACATACTTATTCATAAGGAGACCCTTCCAATGGAGTATTTTCCAACCTGATTTCCAACCAAAGATTGACTTGTAGAACATCCTTGAGCTTGGCCAACAGCTCAGCATCATCAACACCTTCACAGCAATCAAAATCAAGTGTGCGCAAAGTTTCATTTGGAATCTCCAAAGACTGCAAAATCACACACACATCTGATGGCGTTAAACTGGGTTCATAGCTCACACGGAGATCCTTCAAGGTGTTGTTGGTGCAAAGCATTCGGGCGATAGCTTTGTCCCATCCTACTTTCAGCTCCACCAATGGAAAGACTTTGCAGTGATTTGTTGAGGGGCAAGTGTTCACCCTGACCAGTAAGAAGCACAAGCAATGCCTCCATTCCATCTGGTCCCAAAGGATTGTCGTATAGATCCAAAAACTTCAGGGTGCAATTCACGCCCAACATTGACGCAAAGGACGTAGCTCCTATTGCTGTCACCCCTCCACAACTGAGTGAACAATATCTGAGGAGATGGTTTTTCTTCAACAATTCGCATACAATTGCGGCGCCTCTATCACCAATGGACGGTAGGGATAGCCATTCCGATGTGGGATATTGAAATAGATTTTGGCAGAGCACCTCAACTTCCTCAATATTCCATATTCCCCGCACTTCCAGTCTCTTCAAGCTCTGGCATTTGCTTACAACATCAATCAATTGCAGCCGATGCTCCCTTTGGGCTTCCCTGAATGCACCCACCAAGTGCTAGTCGTCGGCGTCGAAGCCGAAATGTAGCAGATCCAGTTGCAATTTCCAGTTGCAATTCTTTTGCGGCGGAAATAAGCTCGTCAAAAGTGATATCTCTGCAGCCGTCAAACGTGAGACCGGGTTTGGAAGCTGTAGTTCCTACTGCCGACACCCTTCCGCGACCCGAGAGTGAGCAACGTTTAAGGATATTATGGTTTTGCTCCAACAACATTTGGGATATAATTGCGCCTTCTCTTTCATCAATAAACGAATTGAATAGGCATAGCTCCTCCAATACTGGATGTAGAAGTAGATTTTGGCAGAGCACTCGAACTTCCTCAATATGCCATCGTCCAAACACGTCCAGTCTCTTCAAGCTCCGGCGTCTGCCGATGGCATCGATCATTTAAGGCGATGCTGCTGAATGTGGTCTAATTCGCTGGATCCACCCACCACAATGTCTTCGTCCTCGTACTCAAACATGATCTCCAGGTACAACAGTTGCGATTCTTCCAGGGTTGAAATAAGCTCGTCAAAAGTTACACCTTCTTTGCGGTCACATCTTCGTAGCCTAGGTTCTGAGCGAGCATGTGTGGTCGAGACATTGAGCGTCTGATCATCTGAAGTGGGGGGCATATCATCTATGGTCTTCCTGTTGTCACAATTTGGTAGATCATCAGAAGAACTGGGCCGCTGATCAAGGATTGAGAGGCGACTGCTCTGATCCCCGGCTCCATTCGCTCCTATTTGCGTCACGATCCCAGCAGCTGGGTGCCATGGCCGCTGTCTGCTCCCCTGTGTCGCTCACAGATCCAGCTAGATGGCTCTTCTCGTGAGTCTTCTCTGCCTCTGAATCCCCCGAATCTACTTCCATCGCAAAATTCTCGCACTCTATTTTCCAGACGAATCTCACTGATGTTCTGCACCATGAACTTCACTGTTACAGTTTTGAAGGAACAGAAGAAGCAATGGTTGTGAGGCACAAGACGATACTAAGATCGGCATAACAGGCGTGCTGGTGGGCAAGACAGTAGGACCTACCTGCAAGTTTAATGAAATCGAAGAAGAGTCGGTGGCAGTTGGAAATTGACTGACAGGAGTCTTGTTGTCGAGTTCAACCAGCTGCTACCCTCGGAATGTACACGAGCAGATTGGCAACAACAATTGCGCCGCTAGCTGATCCAAACTGGACCGAATAAATTCGCAGTAGCAGGCAGCAGTCTCCTCGATGCAAATAAATCTCTAGAATTAGCCAAGTGCAAAATTGTTCCTTGAACGAGGCTATATAAAGAGTCCAGAATCAGAGATAATCAGAGATGAAAGTGGCCAAGCTCTAGTTCCTGCGATGCAGCAGGTGCACACAACACCGTACATGTATCCGCAAAGAAAAAAGACGCCATTTTAGAGAGTCTTCCGCAATACGCATCGTCCGGATATATATTTCCTCTGGTTCCGGCATGTTATGCTGACTTTTGAGCTCCGGTAGGTGTCGTCAGATCGACGCTCTCAAACACATTGTTCAAGGCAACGCCAGATCCTTGTACAACAAGATGCGTAGGTGGTACCCATTATAGCGCGCCGCGGAGCAAACAATGTATCCGTCTAGAACAAAATTTGCAACAAGTTTGGCCTTGTCTGTCGAATTCCAAATTCTTTTCCACTGGTGAAGAGACCTTATAGGGTATTGGAATTGCCAACTCCCTGTACGTATCGGTGATCGATTTGTCTTTAGCATGAAGAAACCCAGCTACCTCAAATCTCATAACAACTTGCTCTAGAATCTAGATCAGTCTGTTGACAAACTATTCATCTCGAGATAATCGAGGATCGATTTCAGCCTACTGCATTGTGCAAACACCGTCGTCCTCAAGTTACGAGCAGTTCTTTAACATTGGGGGGCGGGGGTTCAGAGTTCAAAGGTTCAAAAGTTGATTATCTTCTCAATTTATTTGTACTTTGGCAGCTTTCATACTAATTATATCATTTTGAGAAATGCTGACATTTCCTAAAAATAGTTTCTCAAAGAACATAAATTTGTGAAGGAAACTAATCTTTGAGACTAATTTGGAATATTATTTCAGTTTTCAATGTAGAACCTTCAAAAGAAAATAGTTGTTTGACACTGAAATGTTGACCTTGCCATCATTCTTCAATAGTAATGTTCAATAATGGATTATTTCAATAGGTGATTATCTCAAACGTTCACTTGGTTGAATATGGCTGGATTGATTATTGAATCATCAACGATTCAAATGTCACTCTTGTGAACACTTTCTCACGCTCGGTGTGAAGTGAAAGTAGGGTCTGGACTTTTAACCTTTCTCACTCTAGATGTCCAGAAGCACTTCTCACCATGGAATTATGGAATTTGAGCTGTAATAATAATCGGCAAAATAATCCTCAGATAAGCAACAAAACGAAATCAGGATTTCAAAGTTTCAGCCTCAATGATCACCTAATCAAGAACATAAGCAGAATTTAAATGCGAATGAGAGAATCAACCTTTGAAACCCCCCTATTTTGGATCTTGCAATCTTGGGATAATGTTGCTTGCTGTGAAGATGAACATATTGGGTGTTCAAAGCTGCAGGACTTCATGAAGGGCCTATATGATTTAAGCCCAATATGTAATCACACTCAAGTCTGTGGATAGGTTGAACAATCACTTCTTCAGATCACTAACATCACTGTGCACCAAATTTATAACAAAGTTTCCATAGAAAATCCATTGGCTTTGGAGTTTTTCAGACAATTATGTATTGGAGAGTTCCATGGGTCATCAGGGATTTGCTGTGAATCATGACTTCAAGGGATGATCTGCTGATTTTTTTAGGTCAAATGGAGCTTTGCTGGGCACTAGAGAACCAGTTAATGTTCCATTTCAGACAAAAAATTGGAAATTTAATTGGATTTAATTTGGCATTGATCTATGAAGATTTCCAATGTCATTTTATGATTTGCATGAGGAGATGATAAGAGAGCCATAGCCACAAATGACTGCAGGTTTAGAAAGCCCATTAATGTGCAAGCTCTGTGAGAATCATCCAGGTCACTCCTCAGCTTGCCAGGCTAGTTGAATATTTGCTACCATCAGATTTTGGCAGCTGATTCAAAAAAAATTGATGGCATGTCTAGCAGCTGGTTTGTATCTTGATGTGCTCTCAACTGATGCCAAGGAGAAATATTCTTCTGTGGCAGGAGTCATGTTGTCTGTAGATGAGGTACATTTTCCCCAACCCTATGAACTCACATGTGACTCCAAGGGTCATGCTGGATCACCCCTCTTCTGGCTACTCATAGCTGCTCCAACCACATGGCAATTTGTGGTATTTTCTCTTCCTGTCTGCTGTGACTATGCTCCTCACTTTAGGGAATCTATAGAGAGAACCTTGCTCACTTTTCAACACCAAGGCACTTCCATTTGAAGAGGTCAATGTTTCTAGGGTTGTTAATGTTTCTCATCTGTATGGGCTGTGTTCTGGGATTCAAAATCTTGAAAGTCAGGTTGCCCATCATCACATGGATGAGCCCTCACAATGAGTTCTTTTTTCTCACAATCTAGGTACCTGTCCTCCACACTAATGTTTAGATGACTGAGAACATAACTTGTGATAATTAGTGAAGAAACTTGATCATGAGAGCTCAAAGGTTTGGAATCTAAAATGAGAAACAATGTGATGATGGGATGAATGAAGAACACACCTTTCCACTTTGACAAGAGGAGACCTTTGCCATTTATACCCTTACATGTTGTACAAAGGTGAGCAGAGGAGGGCAGCTGGTGGTTCAGGTTGAAGACCTCTACTCCAGCAAAGAAAAGATAGGAGAGAAACAAAGAACAATGAAGATACACAAATCTCAATAGAAGAAGACATCATCTGGCATCCAATCCATAGGATTCATATGAATTGGACATGGACTGGACACCATTATGGACTGCACTTGACACACCCACAATAAAGATTACATTTCTCACAACAGCAGAGTGCACTGACAAAACCTCAATCTTAAACAAGTTTCTTCTCCAAGATGGACCTACAACTATGAGCATATTCCTGAATTTCTTCTTCTCAGTCTGATCAAAGTCTGAGAAAAACCTTCAGTTTCCACAAGAGATGTGCAAAAAAGAAACTTCAATTGAAACATGTTGATAATAACTTAAATGAATGAACGAATGCACAGGGAATGCATGACATGATGTGGAACTTGATTCTCACTACTGATTACCATAAGCAAACAATATAATGCAATCCCATTCCGTCCGTCCTACTTTCATAAAAGAGATCTGGCTGCATATGTTTTACAAATTGCACAAGTCACCACCCACAAACCCTAGTACTCCATGAAAGTGGATCCCACAAGGGGTGACGATGCCAAGCATCCGAACCCGCAGAAAAGAAAACAGCAGCTGAATAACCAGTCCCCAATCAGTATCAAGTCTGGACTCCTTCCTTCCTAGTGGAACCAAGTGAGATGGATCACATTCTATGTTAAGAGAGTGCAACAGAATCCTTCACAAAAGAACAACCCCATTACCCAGTTAGTCTTGTGCTCTGGTTGCATTTGATTTTCATATACACCACAAGAGGATGATGACGAAGATTATTTCAGAATTTTTTGGAACTGTTACACTTATGCCTCTTGACTGCTGGCTTTCACTATTTTCTACTCGTTTCAAGTGTCTTTGTGAATCCAAACAGTCCCCAGGAGTACTATTGTCCTAAGGCTAGCATAACGCCCTCAATGGTGAGGCTTACCCTATCATCTTACTCAACACATAACATGTTCGTTTCCTTAGTCTTTTTTGGAGGTTGCTTGCCCATTTGCTTTGATGTGTTAGTGCATAGTTACTACGTATTCACAAACAATTTAGGTTTTTGTAATAGGGACGAACCAAACAGGGCATGCTCTCTAACATGCGATTAGACATTTGGCCATGAAAAGTGGCTTCATAAACTCTGCAAAAAGTGGCCTATTAAAGTCCCTAAAACATTAGCAATCAGTCTAACATTTTTTGGTTGCAGAATTTACCAGGAAAACTCATTAAAATTCCTATACCCATTTCTGTGCCACCAATAAAATTTACACCATGAACAACAAACCATAAAAATAGCATATCTACCCATTTTTGTGTGAGCAATAAATTTATCATGAACAACAACACATAAAAATTCCTTGTTTACCCAATTTTTTGTGTGAGCGAGAAATATACCTTGAACAAGAAGTGACGCCTTTTTTTTGGCGAATTTTTACGTTTTGGCAATAAGAGGAAAATTCCAGTCTGACTCATACAAAGGATTTTTGTGAAAAGAATGCACCCAAAGTCACCAGATTTCCAGGGAATTCTTTCTGAAATTGCCATATATAGACAATAGGTTCCAACAGGTCGCCAAAATATAGCAGGATTCTCAATATTTTCCTATTTTCCTCTCTGTCTTGTAGCCAAATTTAGCTAATTCCTCTTGTGGATGATCGCCACTGTGACTGCATCAGGAAATTGAAAGAAAAAAACCCTGACATCACCAACACCTTAAAAATTCATGTCTACCCCCTTTCTTGTTCAGCAGCAAAAAAATGTAAAATGGAAAATGGAGAGAAAAAAAAATCCAAATGCAGTTGAGGAGTTATAAAAAATTGTTTCTCAAAAATTCAGTTGTTCCCCAGCCACGCTCTCAATGATTTCTTCAAGAGAGAGAGTTGAGAGTCCTGCGACGCGACGCGCCGAGTTACTTGCCACCACCAGCACCAAAACATAATAGATTCTTCACCCAAAAATTCTTCTTTGTCCCAATCCTTCGCTACTCGATCGGAGCTCCTTTGCATCGGTGCTCGATAGCACAATTGTTGCTTGCTTCTTGCTTTGCAGAGAAAAAAGAAGAAAAGCTGCAACTGGGTCACAAGTGTTAAGAACGATTTTTTCTGTTTTTGTTTTCTGGTTTTTTTGGTTTTTGTTTTTTGGGGGTGTTGTAGGGGTGCTGTAGGGGTTGTTGTTGGATTGCGGTTTCGGACCTTTGCGGTGGGAGTGGTGGTGGGAGGGGGGAATGGCGTGGGAGGGAGGGAGGGGGATGACGATGTTGAGGGGATTAGTAAGGCAATGGCAACAACAGACTCGAGGGATAACATATATGCCACGGCCTGGAGACGGGAATCCCAGAGCTGTGACTTTGATTCCGGGAGATGGTATAGGGCCGTTGGTAACAGGGGCGGTGGTACAAGTGATGAAGGCGATGCACGCGCCGGTGTATTTCGAGGAGTACGAGGTATCGGGGAAGATGGATAAGGTACCCGTAGAAGTGATGGATTCCATCAGGAAGAACAAGGTTTGTCTCAAGGGTGGCTTGGCTACGCCCGTGGGTGGTGGTGTCAGCTCGCTGAACGTGCAATTGCGGAAGGAGTTGGATTTGTACGCCTCCTTGGTGCATTGTTTCAACTTGCCAGGTTTGAAGACGCGACATGACAACGTTAACATTGTGGTGATTCGTGAGAACACTGAGGGCGAGTATTCCGGTCTTGAGCATGAAGTGGTTCCTGGCGTTGTCGAGAGCCTAAAGGTATTCTACACCGTTTACCTTCCCAACTGCCCTTTTCTACTTTCCTCATCATCGGTAGTGAAGAATCTGCTCAAGCTTTTGTACATCCTATTTTTAGGACGTTCTCCGCTTGAGTAGGTTGTGTTAGGTTAGGTCATCAGAGAGAGAGAGAGAGACTTGGCCAAATCTCTGTACATGTTGGAATTGCAACACATCGGGTTTTCAGATTCATTGCCCACGTTGTTATAGCAACTAAATTCTCTATCTGAGGCTATGACACAACACCCTAGATAGGCTGAGATCTGGATGGCGAAAATCTCTGGCATTCAGAAGCAACCCTAAACATTGCCCAACAGGTTGCAGAGAGTTGTGTCCTTGTTTCGCGATTGATACATGAAACCCTAATTTCTCCCATTGCATGTACATTCCTTTTTGGAGGCAGTTATACTGTTGTATCCTCAGGGCAGGTGCAACAGTGAAGGCTTTAGTATCCATGGTACATGAAACTATTGATGGCAGTCTCATCAGTAATCTTGCCATCAGTTTAGATCTGAACCCTGCTTGTAGATCCCTTCTGAGATTGAAATTACATGCAAAGCTTTTCCATTGATGTTTGGTGCAATCTCTGCAATCTCTTGAGTATTTTTTTAGACCCATGATTGATATGTAAAGAGTTTGTCACTCACCAAGATGCATCATGTCATGGAGCTCTTAGCTCTCTCAGTACTTCACATGAATCTCATTTGGTAGTCTCTCATGATGCTGTTATGGTCAAGTTGTTTTCAAGAGTTATGACTTGTGCCATGTGAATGCAATTAGTGCAACAAGAAAGGGTGACTGAAGTTGGATTGCCTTTTTATCTGTAACCAGGATTGTTCACTTTGATATTTGCAGTTTGGTGAACCCTTCCTTTTACTACTCTATTTTGCCCTCATCTACCCAAGTGGGACCGAGTTTGGGTTCTGTGGATTGTGCAATATATGGATAATTGTATAAGATTGGCATGTCTCTAACATGGGGACTTGGGTAGGTGATTACAAAGTTTTGCTCAGAACGCATAGCAAAGTATGCATTTGAGTATGCCTATCTCAACAACCGCAAGACGGTGACTGCGGTGCACAAGGCCAACATCATGAAACTGGCTGATGGCCTTTTCCTGGAGTCTTGTCGGGAGGTGGCCAAAAAGTACCCAGTTATAAAGTACAATGAGGTTATTGTGGACAATTGCTGCATGCAGCTGGTCTCTAAGCCACAGCAATTTGATGTGATGGTATCATCAAGACTTTGTCTCATGCCCTTTGCTTCCTCAATTCCTTTTGATCTCTCTCTCTCTCTCCCCACTGCAGTCTGATATGTTGTCCGATCTGAAATTTCTATAACTTTATTATCAGATCTTCAATCATAAGTTTGTAGAAGTTCTTGATAGTTTTAATTTTTCCCTCACTTATGTTTTCTCTCTCATGCTTCTCATTTTTGTGTAGTTGTGTATTGGTTTGCTTGTCAGATCATGTCAGCTACACTACCAACCCTTCATAACTTGGGTATTGGATGGCAATTGCAGGTCACACCTAATCTCTATGGCACATTGGTGGCAAACACAGCAGCTGGTATTGCTGGTGGTACTGGTGTCATGCCAGGAGGTATAGAGGCCTTTCTCTCTACCTCACTACACTTTTCTAGTGCATAAGGACCTGGGACTTATTTTTCTTTGTTATTTGCTGTCCATTATCTGAGTGAATACTTTCAGGAATCTTCCGCTGTCAAAGACATTGCTGAAGACAAATCTTATGCTTTGAAAGATGTGATCCCTCTTCATTTCTTAATAATGGCTTCCTTATTTTTATAAAATCCCTGGTCTTTATGCAGGAGAAGCACTGGTCTTTCTGCCATTTTGCGTTCCTTGGTGCCTGGGACATTTATCCAGCACCTCAAAATGCAGAATGGCCTCAAGACCAGCCCTTCTCCTATACATACAAAGATGTCTTTTCAGAAGCACAGGGTTGTGGTTTGATGTCAAGCAGAGATTCAATGGAATAGGTCACATGATCAGCTTGTGAAAACACATTAGACCATAAGCAGGGAGGCACTACAACATGACAAAACACTATGCATGATGAAGCTCAGAAGTAGAGTTCTAAAGACCCAACCATTGCATTCTTTGACAAAGACATAGTGTCAACAGTGATCTCAATTTGAATGGGCGGCTAAGCTGTGTATGTGCAGGGAATGTGGGTGCTGAGCATGCAGTCTTTGAGCAGGGAGCTTCAGCAGGGAATGTAGGAAATGAGAAACTAGTTCAAGGACGTACAGCAAACCCCACTGCATTGCTGTTATCTTCAGCAATGATGCTACGACACCTTCAGTTTCCATCATTTGCAGATCGACTTGAGCAAGCTGTGCTGAATGTGTTAGCAGAAGGCACATATCGCACAAAAGACCTTGGGGGCACCAGTAGCACTCAGGACATAGTTGATGCTGTGATTGGGAAGCTAGGCTAATAACATTCTGCTCTCTCTTTCACCTTTGTTGAGGGGCTACTATTACATTGTGATGGCTTCTTGTTTGGAATCAGTGCTGGCTGCCCCTTCACAATGGAATGCTAATAACATGTTCCTACCATGGAACTGATTGTTTGTGTTTGTAGCTCACTCGTAGGAATTTAATTGCTCCCAGACTGCATCTTTTGAATGGAGCTCTGGCACTGTAGAACACACCACTTGTTCAAGTAAGCTTTTGATGTCCATTCTTAATTCTTCAGCCCCCATTTTCAATGTCAAAAATAAATACTATGAAATCGGGGGCCTTTGTAAAGGTGATGGCTTGCAAAAAGCTTGGGTGTGGGGCAGTGATGCTGCAGAAGGATCCACAGCTTAGAAAATGTGAGACCTATGAGAATGCTGTTAATCAAGATACTGATGTAAAGCTGCTGAGCATAAGTTTTACTATTGATGCTGGTTTGTGGAATAAGAGGTACCCAAACCATGTGATTTGAGCCTTGGAAACCCAGAAATCTTAATTGGGTTAAGACAATTCAATGTGAAAAAAATGAACTTTTTTTAGGTTACATCTCACTCAAATTCCATGCAAAATATGATTGTTGGCCTTGCCTTGGTAGGCATGGATGTTGCATTTATATTCATTATAGAGTATAGTAGCTTAAGGGACTTTGGCCCCTAGGTAATAGGTCTATTTTGATAGGAGGATTTTTGAAAGATGATATTTTGGCTTGTGTTGAAACTTGAGATTAGTTATAGAGTTATGATATCTTGAAGGATTTTGGTTTCTTTTAGAGGATTTTTTGAAAATTATGTTTTTGCATGGTAATATATTTGAGTTTGCATAATTCTTCTTGTGCCTTAAGATACTTTTTAATGTAAATGGCAAGGCCACTGTGTGACACACCCCTTGTATTTCTTTAGAGTTCACCATTCACATTGTTTGGTTAATGATGAATTTGTGCATGTTTAGTGATGATATGGTGTAAGTTATGGTCTCTGCATAGGATCTATTCTCAGGCTTGATGTTGGTGGATTATTTCAGTCTTTGTGTGGGGTGATTTATTGCTATTCATCATAGATCCTTCCTTGTTTTTATGTGGTCTATGGTCAGAGAGGCTTTCTTCTTGGTCTACCCTCTCTGTCTCTCTATGTGCTTGGCTTAGATGCCTGCTTTTTTTATAGGGAAATCTAAAATGAAATGAGACTTCTTACCCTCACAGGCTTGTTGCAGCTTGATAGGAGACTGTTGACTTGTGGGATTAGCTGTGTCTCAAGTGCTACACAACATGATGTCTGAGTCTTCCTGTGGTTTGGGGATGACAGAAACTCCGACTATTGCAGATTTGATATAATGGTTTGCCTGAAGTCTTGAGCAAAATATTAGATACTTATCTACTACACCCACCAAAGGTAGCTGATGAAGTCAGTGTGTAGTAATTGCATCTGACTATTCATGATAAAGGTGATGGTCTCACCCTTTGTAAGCAACTCTCACAAGGTTATGACTGCACTTATTGTCATGAACTACCTTCAATTTGTTGTTGTGGAGATTTTTTGGCATTTTCAGAGGTATATTGCTATGTGATCCAGTTTGTCAAGCTGTTCACTTTCTTCAAAGGGGGGAAATTTAGTTCATTTATGGGCAGAGTCTGCTAGAAGGATTCTTCACCATCTGCTAGTTTCATCAGCTCTTTGGGACCTTCAAGTGACTCAAACTCTTGAATCAAGTCCAAGCTTCCATAATTTTAGTGCAGCAAGCTTTGCCCCAGCAGCATAGAATGGTTCAGATACTTGGCTAACATACAAAACTTGCAGGTTAATTTCTCCTGAATAAATAAGGCAAGAATACAAAATATAGCCATGGATATATATGGCAAGAATGATGTGTAGAAGCCCCTGATAGTTTTATGACATCAGTTTGGTGAGTGCACCTGTTTTCTCAAAGCTGATATAGATATAGTATTGAAAAATCTCCTACAAAAATTGGAAAGAGTTGAACTTGATCAGCAGGATTCAATCTCCTCAAGCTGGAAAGGGAAGGGTTGGACTTGATCAAGTGATTTATTCTTTGCAGTTGGTCTCAGAGCTGAAAGACTTGGCAAGTTGAAAGGAGGTCTCAGAGTTGTGTCCTTACTATGTCACACTGTGTTCCATCAGTGCAATGAATTTATTTTCAAGGTGCTGATTTGTGATGAGATTTGCCCTGCTGAGATAATATTCTCTCTAGTGGACAAATCTATGCGGATGAGGCTAATATAGTTAGCATCCTGTATGCATTGGGCAGAATGATGTTAGTAGCTTATGAGCTGTGTAAACCATTCCTTGTTGAATGGTTCAGTTCTCCTACATCCATGCTTTGCTTATTTGACATGTGGTTACAAGGATTGATATATAGCTGTCCAAGTAGATGATTCACCCCCTAATTCACTGAGCTTGCATCTTCAAATGGCAGAGGTACTGTCTTGATGGCACGGTAATGTCCCACATTGTTGAGGTGCTCATTCTCCAACCTACATTAGAATAAGGAGGAGAGGTGAAGCATGAAACAAGTCTCATTCTTGACAAGATGCAATTGTGCAGTGGAGGACCTTCTGCTGTAACAAATTAGAGGTGCTTGAGACATGTCCGGCCACCTACAGGTTCAAATAAGAATAAAAAATGCATCTGATTCTCACTCACACCCATGGTACAAGACCTATGAAATAATTACAAATATGAAGAACCAGTAGAATTTTTCTAGTGTATGTGAAAGGTGCCTTACTGACAGTAAAATTTATGTTTCAACAGAGGATGGCACCATATGTGTAAGGTGCCTCTTTTCCTCTCAAACAAATCACAGCTGTCTGTTTATGAAAGCCAAATTCTATCAGTACTTTACACCAGGTAAGGAACTTGAATGAGGCTGTTCTGGGACTTTGGGTCCTGTGTTTGGCTCCCACCTTGTATGGAGCCCTCATTCCCAGAACAGCTCAGTTCTCAGTCCTTACCATACAAAGATCTGTAGATGGATAGGTTGTACCACCATGTGAGGCAGATTCAGAAAAGAGGTGCACCTGTAGAAATTCCACTGCCCTCGCCGCAGAATCTCAAGGGAAGCAAATAAGAAGTCTGTGACGTAGCCATCCACACCTCCAATCCTGAGATGTGGTATTGACTGCAACCAAGAAAGTCGGAGTAGCAAGTTTAGCACCTGCCACATCAAATGGACATGGTAAGGACTACTATGGGAGCATCCAGAGGAAGCCCAATGTAAAATGCATTCAAAGTAGAAGCAATGTTCATAGAGACCATCCTGAAATTTGGTAATGCAGAGGGACCTGCTGCATTTCATTGATGCAGCAAAGCATTGTGCTATATACCATGGATGCAAAGTAGATTGACTTGCGGTCAAGGAGGAGCTGGTCGCGAAGCCATGGATTCTGTGAATTGGGATGAAGAAGGCCCCAGTCCACTACAACATCCCAATACACTTGATATACTGTTGCAATACTGGAAACGATGAAGAAAATGGTGAGCCAAGCCACACCAGGGTTCAAGTTATATACTATTCTCAAGGCCAATACTGCTGCAGCTGATAAATACTTCCCCGCATTTGCCAGATGTATAGTATCACTCTCATCAGCCCAGCGCCTCATACACTGTTCCTCCCATCAGTACAGTAGTCAAGGCAATTACATCAGATGCAGCCTTGTAAGAAAGTGGAGGTGCCTGAGGAGGACGAACATGAAGTTGAAGAGGAAAATGTTTCTATCAACAGAAAGGTTCAGAGAAAGAAAAAGAGAAACCTGCCAGAACCGCCACCAGTACGGTAAAAGAGCAAGGACAAATGTCCAATTCTTGAAGCAAGCACTATTGGTGCAAGCATTGCTGTTCATGGTCAAGAAATGTCCTCCACCATAATAGCACAAAACAAACTCTAAATTTCTCAGGGTTGAGACCTGTCAGCCCAAGAATATTGGTCCTGTAAGATCCTTCCTAGCACAATTCCCTCTTTTCCTCTATCTCATCAGTATACTACAATTGCAGCATGCCTTTTCAAAAGAGACCAGGTGAGTTGGGTGAAAGTTTCTTGAAGTTCAAACATATTACAAACCTGGCTTGTTAGCTGATCAGCAAGGAAAAAATCAGCTAGCCCCACCTGCAACACCATTCATTCTTCATATATCAAATACAGCTTTTGGGTACTTAAATGTGTCATCTGATGCATTGAATCTAATGAAATTGGCAAAATGAGCACCTTGTAAAAGGGTGCACAGATAACATGCTGCCAGACTCTCAGAAAGAAGAAACGGCTGGAACGGTAGCACAAATTAAGAGGATTGAATAGTAGTACCAAAAATACCTGCTCAATCACCATCCATTAAGAAGTCAGAGGCACCAGTTGAAGAACATCAACATAGATTCTTGTTTTCATAGACTAATATGTGCTATTGAGTGAATAGATGCGACACGTGTGGCAACTCTATTCCAATTCATTGAAACCATGGAAGGCCCTGGAATTGACCCATGAGAAAGTGTTTCCAACTCCTTAAATTGATCAGGCAAGAAGCATTGCATTCAACTGGTCAAGAGCAAATCTGGTTTGGAAGTTTTTCAAGCCAGATTTGCTCTTCAGAACATGAGGATATCCAGTTTTGCAACTGACCAGCATAACTGCCACAGGAATGAGGTCAACATAAGCAGATGCTTGTGCATGAAAGAGCATTGAATGGATGCTCAAATGCATCACCATAGCTCCTATAAGCACAGTGGTTAGTGCTGTGCAGACCAGGAGGACTTCCTCACAGTGAAGTTCTGAACCAGGGGAAAACTCAAAGATGAAGGTGTAGTTGATGTGAACACACTTCCACATGTATAGGTTCCATCCATACATGTACATATGGATAAGCACTAGTGCCACCAAGCTGTGCACCCATCAAACCATTCACACCAAAGGAGAGGTACGTTCAGACTATCTATCAGCATGCACCTTTGAAAGGAAAGCTAAAAATTGCTATCCTAGAGAAAACATTTGGATTATATCTGAGTAAATTGGTTGGTAGAGAGGATAAATGAGAGTAAGGAAATAAGATAGTGCCTGAAAGTTGGGAAAATGGTCTGCAAATAAGTTAAATATTTCATCTTTCTGTAATCCCCATCTAGTTGCAGTATGCAGCCAAATGCTAAGATCAGCATCAACGAACACCCAGTGAAAAACCCTGCAGAAGAGTAAGATGGAACCAGAATTTAGAACTCACAATTGTACACCAGAAATCTATGGATGATCTCAATGAGCTTCAAATTTTCAGTAAGTAATAAGACCACAGTGCAACACTGGAGGCTCTGATGCTTCTTGCCTTATGATTGTATCAACCCCTTGTGCACTGACAGCAACAATTTCTGCACTTAGATTTGGTTCTTTAAGGTGAAAGGGATGCCTCCATACAAAACCACTAAAAATGTGAACCCATGTTTGACAATGGTAATGATTTTGAGCATACCTAGTAAATATGTCAGACTGTGAGGGGCTGTTTGGTGAATTGGTCTCAGTGCTGCCATGGCCTGCTGCTGATTACCTGAAGTGAAATGCTCTGCGAATGTGACCTCTACCTTCCCCATAAGTTGACTTATCTGCCATATCCAAGCAAATTGTTTACTTTCAGAAGTCCACATTTCTTTCTAGTTCATACATCATACAGGTTTCAAATTTTCTTCCTAGCTGCAGATCAGGGAGTTGACCAATTCAGACCAGTCCTATCAGCTGTCTCAACAGTTGCAGAATTGACCTTGCAGATCAGGAACAAGAGTCGTCAACCTTCTCAGAGGAATTGATGTAAGCACAATCCACATGATGCATATAGCTTTGAGCTATAAACAAACCAGTGACCTGCACCAACCCCCAGCAACTGTTATATGAAAAGAGCACCAGACCACTTCAAAGTAGTTGAAACACTCATAACTGAGAAACAAATCTCATTGCAACTATTGTAAGCAAAAGCTGTGAAAAACACATCATCCATTCTGAGAAACTCATCCTCCCAGGCTTGCAGCACAAGAAGAAAACTCCGAGAAAGAAAGCAGTCAACTAAAATGTAGACACTATGCATGCTCTGAATACTCAAAATCTATCTCTGTTTGTGTTGCCAAAGCAAGGTGTGCAGAACGTTGGTCTAAGTTGGAGGAGGATAGACAGTGATTTTCTGAAACTGTTGTGCTTTGAATAGGATTATGATATCCAAGATATGAGATCAAAAAGGCTGGAAGAAGTCAAACAACCTTCTCATATTTCTGTAATATTTTTGCAAAAGCAGCCATGTTCAAGGAGCTGCCACAATATCCCCAAAATGATTGTCAGGGTTCTGGTCTTGGTTCATTCACAAGGGAGATGCACATTATGATGGCAGGATGAGTGATCTCCTAGAATGAGTATAAGCAGGAGAGAAAAAAGGAGTTAACAGCCAGTCTAGATGCATGCCTCCAGATACATGCAACAATCAAGTGAAGTAAAATTGATTGAAGCAACAACTTGGAGTGACAATGGCCCAAAGAGTAGATTGCAACATATCAGGTCAGCATAAAAACAAAGATAGGACGAAGAAAACATGTAAACACCTGCTTGAAAGGTCAGAGAACTGAAGAACTATGAAAAAGAAGAAGAAAGAAAAAGAAAATGACAAGTGGCTACAATAGGAAGACACAAGATGAGAGTACCCAAGGCCAGAGTCTCAAGCACTTTGAGCCTCAAAGGTAGAAAATGTATGAAACCTGAAGCTCTTCAGCATACCAAGCCCTCGGTAGAAGTCAATGAATGCCACCCGCAGCATGTCTGTAGCACTTTGAACCTTCTTTTGGCTGAAGGCAATGTCTTCTTGTCCTATATAGTCAGTCATCAATCTTTTTGACTGACAAAACACATCCTCCCATAGCATCTCGGAGATTGCTGAGATCATTGCCATAGAGGCAGACTGAGGTATGCTCCATCTAATTTGGGATCCATACATAGAAGCTCTTGTGAGTAGAGTCCCTGCAGCAACTTCTGAAGGAATCAAACCTGCATTGGATCCAAAAGCAAGCTCCCAGGAATCCATGGTTCTTCTCCTCCATGGCACACCAGTTACAGATGTTGCTGCAAGGGTTGCCTTTGCTATTGAATCAATCAGCTCATCATTCTTATCAAGGTAACCTGACTCTGGCATGCTTGCACAAAAGTTCCCTCTATCTGTACAATATGAGACACGATGTCAAAGTATGTTGGATTTATGAGAAGAATGTCTTGAAAGCTTATATGTGCTGTGCCATTTTCAAATAACACCAGGGAGATCAAGGATGTCTGACCGCAACTTCTTTGGGTACAGCACCCTGATTGGAAAGCTTGAAATACCAGGGGAGGAGAGACTATTTCATATCTGAATACAGTGCACTTGCCTATTGATGGATGTGATGGGAGGATTGTACTATACTGCTCGGCCTCCATCAAAATCTGTTTTGCAAGGTTCTGCTTCAGTAGTTTCTTCACTCCAGTCAGTGCAAAAATCTGCTTCTCCAATAGCATTTCGAACTGCACAAACTCCTCCTCTTTGTTTCTGTAGAACTCATTCACTTTATTGAGCTGAGAATCCAGACTTGCAAAAAACCTCCTGTCATAGTCTGATTGAGCAATTTGTCCAAATAATTCAGTCTCATAAACGAGCTCATCTCCCATGTCTGATTTTCTGCAGTGTACCTGTTGTTCGTCAGCTGTAAGAAAGCAGTCTTTTCCACATTCATCAACTTACTACTTCAACACAGCAAGGAATCCATTCTCTAAGCATTTGGGAAGGGAGAAGAAGCTTAATCAGCCCTAATGCTCCTGTCTATATTGCATGCTGTAGATCTGTTCTATCAGTTGAAGGTGAGCAGTGCAGGATCTGATACTTAAGAATTTCCAGTAAGTAACAGATTTCTGAAGCTGTAGAACGGTTGAACACATTTGGATTTCAGCTCAGATTTCAAGGAACTTGAACATCTTACATCTCCCAGGAACTGAACTTGACTTGTACATTCTGTGAGCTTTCAGCATACAGACATTGCAATCCTACCCATCTGGACATGTTTGCGGGTCTTTACAACTTGATTCAATTCCATCTCATTACAAAGAATTGAACTCTGACTGTTTTATGTATGACAGAAAGGTTAGAATCAATTTTAAACAGATCACAGCCAACAGAACAAGAAACAGGAGATTCAGGAAATCAGCAGCAAAGCTCAACCAATGATATCTGAAGTTGCACTCAATGGGTTCCGTGAAACAGTTAGTCCTTGAAAGTAAGATGGTGTGCAATGGCATTGCGGGTAAACCGATAGTGACACAAACAAACACAAAAGGAAAAAGGGTATCATGTGTGGACTCCGGAGTTGTACCTGAATGAGATTGCTGTGATATCGCAGGCTTTTATGAACACATTTGTGAAAATTGAAGGGACTTGCTGGAGCTACAGAGGCTGGATCAATTGGCATACCAATGCGCCGATTTAGCCTGATTTTCTTCAAGTCCTTTTTCAGAAGATTGTACTGGCAGTAAGCTCCTCTCCACTCCGGTACTAATTGCATCTCCAATTGCTCCGAGAACTTTACCATTTTTTCGTAGTACACCCGGGCGGCTACAGGCAAGCCCGAATGACATAAGAAGAACTTCCTCACCTGGACCGATTGTGGGGTCGTAACCTTGTCCAGATGCTTCAGCCCGTCTGCTCCTTAGTATCAGCTATCATGTCAAGTGGCTCGCGGGTGCTTACGGACACAATTTTCTTCCCGCCAACATTCATGGCTGAAATTTTTCAAACATTGTCGCTACAAAGGCAAAGCTGCAACAGGCACGGTTCCAAAATACAGCCTGAGAGCTTGTTGTTCACAAAGTCAGTCAGAGAGCCTGCAAAAAGCACCAGTGCCACACATAGGACAACTCGCGAGTAGCATTTGCAGAAAAAAACATGATCCACATTTCGCCTGCTCACGATGTGCAAGTTCCATCTTATTATTGAAGCCAATTCTTCAGATCTGCTTCTAGTAACAATTCTACCAGCGTCGTGTGTTCACGATGGGTGACATTCACATGTCATGTTGACGACAAAGCACAGCAGATCTGGACTCTGGAGTGGATGTGAACCTGTGTTTGCGTAGCCTTGTTCAGATCCGCATACTGGACCGCACCGAGATCTGCTTCAGAAGATGATAAGACTCGCATCTCCATCTCCAGGAGTAATTTGAAAGCATGAATTCTCGAACAGTACCTGTGTCAACCAAGGGTCAGTCAGTGTCTCCATCTGACTTCGAATTTCAGAAGAGACATGTATCTCATGGCTCCTTCAAACCAAGCTTTCTATTCAGCTTCTTGACTGCAATCTTGCGTGCAGATTACATACAACTGCAGTGCTTCGAGAGCAAGCTGGCTTATGCATCCTGAGCAGTCACAAAATCTTATTGAATAATCGAGTATTCCTAGAAAGAATCTGAAGCAGCATGCAATTAACAAATCAGGAACAGCTCAGATCGGGGTGTGCCTGCACTAATTGGGCCATGTTCCTCCCACACACGGTCTTATAGGCCTACGTTTGCTTCGGGCTGAAGCTCTACTTTGCACAATAGATTTATGAGATGTAAGTAGTCACTATTACGACTGCAAGACGGCTGTAGGCCATCATCATCTAGTACGAGTTTAACCATCGCTAAATTATGAATGTACGCGCGCACTCCAATCTTGCGGTGCGGTACGTGCAGTTGCCGTTCCACATGCAGTCGGAAACGCATGAGTCGATCACGAGGTCCTCAAGCACAATATTGCTTTCCCGGCATTGATCCACGTCCCAGCTCACGATTGCGCGCGCCACATACACGTACATTACTCCCATGAAAAAAACTTCCTGATCAATCAAGCATGGCTTACCACACATGAGAATAACGATTTCAAGAAATCAACGCTGCGATTAACCATCCATAGAGCTCGGAATATGATTCAGTTCTGCTCCAACAATGTTCAGACAATATCGATATGCAATAACAGCACCTCGAAACAGGGGATGATGAACCATTGGAAAATGCTAACTCACAGGATGATGATGCCATTTGCCACTTCCGTATCAAGTACTGACTCATAAATCTTGCAAGGATCAACAGCTCCTCTAAAACAGCTTATCATCTAGTGTACATTGAATCTTGATCACAGTAGTACATACATCGTGAAAAGGAAAAAACTTACTATACATAATAATATGGCGTGTATAATAACATCGTCTGCTGCTGCACTCCGCTGCTACTGCAGCAGCTGGTGGCCACCATCATCGCCACCATCATCTGCTACACGTGATCCCTGTTGTGCAGCAAAGCGCAAGAGAGAAGCAACAATCTGTTCGCTGCTGCATGGGGTGAGTGAGGAGGAGTGGGGAGTTGGCAGAGAAGGACGACTACGGGCAGCAGCCATGCAACAAGCGTGTTAGAAGTAGTTAAATTGTTTAATGATCAGCCATGCAACAAGCGTGCTAGAAGTAGTTAAATTGTTTAATGATCTAAAGTTCTTTTTTTGGAACTTTGTATTATTTTGTTATAACATGTATTTAATTTATTTTGGAATAAATTGTTAATTTTGAACTTTTGGTACTTGACGGTTATGATTAGGAAAAATTATTATATTTAAGACAAAACATTAGAAATATCTATTTGTTGAATCATTTGACGAGGCAAGACATTATTAATATATATTTTTACATTATATAATGATTTTTTTTTTAATTTCAAATTTCAAATCTTTAAATGGTTGTTTATTAAAAAAAATTATTTTTTTAAGTTTAAAATTAACTGAAAGGTGTGTTTATAGTAAAAGAAGTCAAGGATTGTATGTACATACATAAAATTTTGCACCCTATGACTTTGAAAAATAATTATATGAGTTGTAAGAATTATAATTTAATGAAATCATTTTCAAAATGCTTATCTATCTATAAATTTTCATCACAGTGAATTTTGTGTAATTTTGATATGTTTCATTGGTCATAAAATGTCTAATAAGAAGTGGACAATTTAATATGTATAGGATATTAAAAAATTTAATATCTTTTATCTTATGTAAAACCAAACCATTAATTTTGAAATTTTATGTGTGACCATATATTGATGATTATGAGAGCATGATACCATTTAAAATTTGAATATATGTTTTGTTTTAACTATCCATGATAATTTTTTTTTATTATTTAAATGTGCTTTTGATCACTAAAGCTACATAATTTGAAAAACTTTCTCAAACTAAAAATATATATTTTGATAAAAACAAAAGCAAGGTTGCATTTTCATAAATATAGAATGTGTTATATAACATTTTTATTTTATTTTTTAATATGTTCCGCTTCATTTGGAATGATGTTAAAAAGAGATGTGTTTAATAAACTCAATGTATAATGTATCATTGAAAGTTTGAAAGACATATTATTTAAAAAATATTGACATGTTTATTTTTGTTGGAAATTTTTTATTCAATTGAAATTTTATCACTAAAAAATTAAATTAAATTACAAATTATTAAAAAATTCATGAAAACATATGTGAATTAAACTTTTTAAATTGACACCATTATCCAATAATGGGCCTTACCTAAAACATGGAGATCATGATTCAAACTTGAAAAAGCACAGTCCTTACAAAGGACCTGCACATGAGGCCTATTAGTTCATTTTACTGTGAATGCACCTTAAACACATAAAACGAGGAATTGAGTTGAGAGTTTTTTTTCCAGTGTTTTGTTGATATCACTTTTCTCACCAGACCCCTGTCAGATATCAGGCGGTTCTTTCTGAGGTATTTGCTTTTTTGTCGAAGTATCCCTCAATGGTAGATATCCACTCGATGAAAGGTAATTCTTAGAAAGAACCAATGTTGGGTGGGTATATATCGATGAAACCCTGCTATGTATATAGAGAATGATACTGGTCCTGGTATCGAAGAAGCTACTTACTTGCCTCATGCCGACCTTGCCAGTACCTCCCTACATGGTATGAAAATTTTAAAGGAGATTCAATATCAGTACAGGATGCCTAATATGAAATTTTCAAAAACAATTTGATACTAGGCTCATACCAGATAAATGCCTGCCTCAAACATTAGACCATAATACTGATACTAGGCTGGTATGGAATTTTTTTTTTAATATTTGATACCAGTACCAGTTAATATGCTCAAAAGTAAATATCAGTGTTGAAAGGGTACTTGGTTTGTAGTGTCAAATTTGGGGGTTCAGGTTCAAGTGTGACCCCCCCAAACAAAGTTGGCACGCTTTTGCTGGAACTGGTACAAGAAGAATTAAGATCATGAAACTAGTCATTTCCTAGATTTGGAATTGTGAAAAAATATTCTTGAACTCAAGGTTAAGTTCTTTGACAAAGTGATTGTTTTTAGAAAATTTGACAAGTGAGCTGAACTTTGTAAATTAAAGATTGGAACTTTAATTATTTGTCAAACTTCATACTTATACATAGTCCTTGGTTTTAATCTGTTGGAAAGTTTTGTACATAAAACATGTTGAAACAAATTTCTTTGCATTTAGAGTGAGCTTATCCCATGAACCTACATGGGCATGGGTTTGCAAAGTGCAACCCAATCTTTATGCTAGCAAAGTTAGTGAGCATCCTTATTTTTCTTCAAAATAACCTCCAAAAAACTATAAATCATCAAAACTCAGACTAGAGATTCTCTTGAAGAGAGGGAGAGATGCAAAACACTAGTAAACTCCCACCCAACACTGGAAAGAAGTAACGGCATCAAGTATTCAACTTTGCCTAAGCACATATGGTTTTTATGTAAGGGTTTAGGTCCATATCATGGTTAGACTAGAACATTAATGCTAGTTTCTGTAAACAAATAATAATTATTTCATTTTTTAATTTATATAGATATTTTCAAATTTTCATTGAATTAAAAAATTGTAACCTTCATCAAAGAAACAAATTAAATTACATCTTCTACTATTATGACATTTGAGATAACCTTTGCAAGGTATCTTCAAGTTAAGGTATACCAAAAAGGTTATCATTATTGTTGCAATTGTTTTAAAAGGATTTCTTATAGGCATTTAAATGAGTATAAAAGGGATCTCTTTAAAATTAATTTCTTAATTAAATGCATTATAGGTTTAGTTTTCAATTATTATTTTTTCAAATTGTGGCTATTCAAAGATATCAAACAATGCATCATTAAGAATAAAAGGAAAATTGTCATGAAATTTAAGGATTTAAAAAAATATTATAACCCTTTCATTTTCATGTATGTGATTGATATATTTGAATAAATGAATGTAAAATAAAATGATATATATTTTTATGTATTTCAATTATGGTCTCAAATAAAAACTAATCAAATTTATTAAAGAACTGCCAAATGTAGTCTAGGTGATACACCTTAGCAAAAAGACACCCTAAAATCTTGAAAAATTCAGAACCTTAAAGGTTCTTTATTTCATTTTATTTTTGTAAGAACCAGCTTGAATCTATTTGGAGAAAGATTTGCCCAAAAACTAATTTTTCCAATCTTCATTTTTGACTACCCTTCATATCAATTTTGGGTGTGACTAATTTCCTTTTTATCATGGTAATCTATAGTCTGACATTTCATTCCATCTTGATCCTGAGTAGAAATTCCATTTTAATCCCAAATTTAACCTAAATTATTTGTTGACCCTCCATAGTTCAATACTCGGTTCAGTATCATTTTGAGTTTTTGGGGTTTGGAAATTTGGTGCTAATCATGACATGAATCTTTTTAGGAGGTTTGAATTCTTGGGGTTTTGTTATATTTTGTGAAGACTTAGGCCCACTTTAGACGAGGGTCCAGGGTCCAATTTCCTAGGAACCAATTTGGACTGATTTGAAGCAAATTGAATCCTTGAGTTGGACTCTACCTTGTTCCCAAGCCTGATTCTTGGTTCTCCAAATCAGGAGCTCTCCGTTTAGCACTGTTTTTTGGTCTGAACCAATTGATTTTCCCTCCAAAACAGGTGCCATGTACATTTAGCCTCAATTTGCCGTTTTTTGGTCTTGACCTTTGTCTAAAGGCCTTGGGACCAATTTAAAGCTTTCGACCAATAAGATTGCTTGGACTCAGTGGTCCCTTGACCTTGGACCCTCATCTAAAGTTGCACTTAGTCACAATTTTATAAAACTTTCTTAAACTTTTCTTTTCCAATTTAGTTGCAAGCATCCCAAAACAGATTTCGCATTGATTTGTAACAGATTTTTAGAAAACTGTCAAAACCAATACTGGGTATGTATATCCATTTTAATATATCAGCCTAATAAGGTTAAATAAATAGAATTAGATATATATAAGCCTTGAAGGTAAATAGTTTCAAAAAATTCAGAACTGGGTAGAGGTATAAAGGCTTAAACAGTAAAAATAAATGAGCATATGGTAAGAGTTCTGACTACGGTAATTAATGTAATGAATGAACATAAAATGCTGAAAATATAAATATTCAATAATTATTCACCATAATTAGAACAAATTCATTATAATGATATATATTGCAAAATATGGAAATCCATATATGCTATAATGATTTTGGCATAAATCTTGTATTTACCCTCCTGAAAAGTAAAGGTAAATCTCAACTCTATACTAATCAGTTAAAATGAAGATAGGACAAATCTGAAACATTTATCAACCAGGTAGGTTAATTAAAAAGGTAATCTTTTACATCTACTAACTGGTAGGGTATATTTTTTCAATTTTGTGATGTAGCTGAAGTGGCAATCATCCATAAGATGATTTAGCCAGATTTGGCTACATACTAGATATGAAAGTAGAAAAAAAAAAAGCAGAATCCTTCTATATTCTTGGCTAACTACTGGAACTTATCATGAAAATCTGACGATCTCAAAACTCTTTTTTTTCGAAATCTGGTGAATTTGGGCCATTTTTCCATGGAAAAAACCTTTATATGGGTCGAAATCATATTACACTGTTATATACCCATTCGTATATCAGGGTAATGGATTTACACACCTAACACTGGTGAAAATGATTGTTGGTAAACAAAAATATAATAACACTCTCTCAACAACAACAAAACCTTCAAGATTGGACAATGTTTTGAAGGGCAATTTGTGACAGAATATTACTTTTTTTTAAATTGTCCACTTTTGGCAGTTTTCTACCCAAAAAAGACCCTTGTCCAAGAGACTTTTGCCATCAATTCTTAATCATCCTCCAATCCAACCCAAACTTAACTTTCTCAAAAGGCTTAACTCCCAAATTCTCAAATTCCTACATTCTCTTGAAAGCTTTCAGCCTTCCAAAAACTTGTGGTACACCACTAGGCTCACATGAACATTTTTTTCAATACATAACAGTTCTAGCCCTTTTTGCCTGTCTGACCTACCCAATGGTTTTCCATATTTGTAGTACATCATGGAATTCAAGTGTCAAAAGTTGTTATGGAAGAGTTCATCATTATTGTCCTAAGTTGCCTCCTAAGGTATGTTTGGTGGAGGATCCATTGATCACAAAACACTTCAAGCAAATTTCCAGTGTATTTGGACAGCACACTATATCCATGAATATCCCTCCTAGGATAGAGAAGGGTCATATGCTTACCCTTTATGTTATGAGTGGGAGGGAAATTATGCCTGCTTCGGTGTAAGATACTTCTCACTCTCAAAAAATAGTGTTAGAACACTCTTCCTCTTACACCTTGTGATCTGCAAATGTTTAGTGTAAGTGAAGACCCCGGGTTGGGGCATTCTTGAAATAAGGAGCCCAGTAGGAGGCAATGGTTGAATCCTCTGCATTTTGGGAATGTTACCAGCCATGGAATTCACTTGCCAGAAAGCATGAAACAAATGGTACCCTCTAAATGCACTAGGAGTTATCTTCAAGTGGTTTACATCCATGATAATGCTTGGCTAGTGCTTTCCAATGAGCAAAGCCCACAAATGTGGGACATTAATGCATGCGCCGACATCTAAACAACAGAGAGATTTCAAAGGCCACATCGAGTCAATCAATTGAAAGATAATTGCAATAGGGTTGCAATTATGTTTGGAAGGGGTGAAGTGGACAACACTTATTATGCTTTCATCCTCTTATTATTGGCTATTGTTCTTGTCAGATGCATCAACAAAGACATTTAAGATTTTTCTGATCAATTGTATTGTGCATTGACTCCAAAAGCATATACGCATTGAAGGGTTAAACTTCTTTACTTTCATATCTTGTGTATAGCCAAATTTGGCTAAACCTTCTTATGGATGATAACCACTTCAGCTACACCCCAAATTTGAGGGAAAAAGAACACTAGTAGTTACAAAGAAAGCAAGAGGCATTGGGGCTGTCCAGCTCTAAAATTTGTTTCATTTGGTTGGGTTGCATTCATCCATAATGGTTCATTTCTACATCATCTATCCATCAAGAACTGATCTTCAGATAGGTCTTTCAAGGAAACTCAACATTCTTGTCAGAGAGAAACCTATGAACAAAAAGCTGCTGAAATCTGTTCGAGGCTTTCTATACATTGAATCCAAGTGGGTTAAGAAGAGTCCCTTCAGATCAAGTTTATGCCAATATTGCCATTTAGACCTTCATACTTCAAGGCTATTGTGCAACAAAGTTAGTCCAAATAAGCTTTTGCATTCAACAATCAACAAAACATCAGGTTTAGCAACTAAAATATGACCTGAGAATTAGTGACAGACCATGAAACGTCCACTTGCTCTTTTGATCCTATACCAAGAAGTCAACTTGAACCATTCCCCTTCTAAGATTGTCCCCACCACCATATCAGCTTGAATTTAGCTCGAAGTGTTCCTAGAGTGCATTAAACCATCTAAGCACACTGTGATTGAACCACAAAGCTTTATTTCTTAAAGCAAAAAAGAAATATACAGCAAAAGCCAATAGTCCAGCATTTGCAGGAGGAGCACCATGTGTGCAAAAGCCAATATAGTTCAGCATTTGGAGTAGCACATGTGTCACCCCTCAGAAGTGGGAAAGTGCACAAGGTGAAAGCACAAAGTGATGCAAAGCTTCTTCACTGATGCAATATTCACATTCAGACTCTCCTTTGTTGAGTTCTCTTGAAGAATCTTAAGATTTACAAACTCAGATTGTAAAAGTTCAGATAATCAGCCAATATTCAGATTTCATTCTACATCCTCTTTGAAGCTGAACTGAAACCTCAGAGGTTCACCAGACTGGACATGGCATAGTTCAAAATAGAGCTCCTGATGATGATGATGAGGCTATTGCCTGATGTTATGAGTGCTCAGTGAAACCCTAGGTTGGTAGAAACCCTAGGCATTGGACCTGAGGGGAAGGCGCCCGAGGAGGGCAGCAGTTGTGAAACAACAAGCGAGATCCATCAGCCTCTGCTTTTGAGCTCTGCTAAACGCCGGCTGAGATCATCTTCAGCATTCACTGTTGCTGATTCCCTTACAGGAACTGCAGCCATACCTGCTTGAGGAAGACCAACTGAAACTTCCAAGCCGTAGTCATCAGCCACTTGATGCATGAGAGAGTTCACCTCGTCCTCAGGCGTGGACAGACTGGTGCTTCCAGCCATGGCCGTTTCTACAAACTCCGACTGAACTTCCATGTTAACAAAAGTTTTCTCGAACTGATCCATGGTATTGGAGATCTTCTCCATGTTGCCTACAGCTAGAGCGCTGTCCAAAGCCTTCACAATACCGGCCATGGACTTGGAGATGGTTTGCATCTTACTCTGTGTTCCCAATCGAGCCACCACTGCGTCCAGTCGCGAAGAGAGACGCAAATAGTTCAGCTGCTCATTATGCTTCCTGATTGCGTTCTGCGCGTAAATCCGCGCTCCATCCATGTTTCCCTTCTCGATGGCCTTCTTCACCTTCAGCTTCTCCTGTTTTTCCTCTTTCTCACACTTCTTGGATTGCCGCACCAAGCTCTTGGACGTGTACTTCAACTGAAATATCTGGTCCAAAAGCTTCTCCTGACTCCCTCCCCCCATCTCTCGTCAATCTCAACTGCCACAACCCAGAAGAAGAAGAAGAAGAAAACAACTATCAACCCCACAAACCACCCCACGTATTCCAAACTGCAAACTCTGACAGCTTCTCCAATCACGGTTTGCAGAAGCCCTCGAAGCGCAACAGTATTTATGGATGCAAAAAACGGCAGGCTAATCTCAAGGCAAAGAGAAATATGAACAATGCGGGAAAGTGCAAGGCAGAAAGCAAATTGCAACACGCAAAGACACAGAGAAAGAAGGAGATGGCGCAAGGAAACCTCGAGGTCGGACAAAACGCCGCACGCGCATTGTCGTCGCTCGCTCGCCCGCCTTCTTTCAGGAGATGCTCATCGAGTTTCCACAAGACATTCTGGTCTCGTCCAGGTACAGAATCCAAACTTGCATAAGACATTCTGTCGTCGTCGTCGGATTACAAAATTTAACCTTGCACAAGACATTCCGTGCTCGTCAGACTACAGAATTCAAACTTGCACAACACATTCCATCCTCGTCAGAGTACAAAATTCGAGCTTGTACAAGACATTCCATCATCGACAGAATACGAAATTTGAACTAGAAAATCACAGAATTCAAACTTACCCCAGACATTATGTTCCGGTCAGATTACGAAATTCAAACGTACGTAGTACAGTATTTGAACTTACACAAGACATTAAGTTGTGGTTGGAGTACAGAATTTGAATCTGCATAAGACGTTCTGTACAACGTAATGGCAGGGGTACTACCAATTCTGGCTCGTAACAAGTCCTGGGCCAGCCCGTTAGAGCGAGCTAATTGGGCACAATCAACCCCATAATCAGCAGTACCCAACCTGTTATCTGACATTAAAGGCAAAGGGAACCACTTGGAGAACCAAGGAGAACGCTGCAGAATCAACCCGCTACAGAATCGGCAGATTCAACCTCCAAACATGCCATATGGGAGCCTGAATAGGTCCTAGAGAGTGGGCCGGCTAGGTCGATTCCGACTCCTAGCAAGGCCATGACGAGCCTGAAATGGCAGGCCTACGGGCATACAAGGAGTCGGAATCAGCCTTGGTAGGCACACACTCTGACAATAGAGGTCAGGGATCCAAAGCAAAGACAGGCATTTTGTGCAGAATCTGCGGGGGGTTCGCCAATTTGGCCACCACCTGCACCAAATTGGCCACTCAAGCAGATTCTGCACAATTAAACAGGCAAAAAAGTGTGTTCAAAACTGTGTCTGCCTTTTCAACGTTCAGATAACAATGGCCTGGAATTTGGGGAGTAGGAGGGGACAAAACCATGGACACCCATGGTAATAAATTAACCATTTGAGCTTCTTCATTTTTTGACGTTTAAAGCTTTGGGGTTCTATTTCCTGTTACGAGAAAAGAGAAAGTTTTGGGTGTGTATTTGGGGGTGTTTAAGAAAAACACTCCAATTAATCATGAAAATTTTCAGGAAAACTGAGCATAGAATTTAGCTGTGTCTTTCCCTTATTGCTCTTTGTCATCATCCAATACCCATGTCCAAATTTAATTGAAACCTTGTAATTTACTTTGAAACTCCCTATATTTCTTCTAGAGCAGGCATTCACTTGTAGGGGGCAAATTAGCAAGAGGTTTTATGCTAGTAATATGCTAATTTACAAGATCACAATGAATTTCAATTGGTGTTAAATAAGTAGTTTGCATCTTCAGAAAATTGTTTACAATGATTTTAAATTGCCTTTAGAGCAGCTCTCTTTTTTCAATTTTGTGATATCAAAAATTTAGTGAAGCTTTTCAAAAAAACTAGCAAAATTAGTAAAACTACACAAGAAAAAGCAAACTTTCCCAAATCTTTTGTCCACAAAAACAATAAATGTCCCCAAAAACAAACCAACTTTTGAGCATTCTGGCACAAGGACATTAGTTCTAAAAGCTTGCTGCTTCCAGTAGGCCCGAGGTCATTTTAGCTGTAGGTAGTTCAAACACACTACACATGCAACAGTCGAGGTACTGCCAATGGCAGGCCAGCCCAATGGCAGGCCAGCCCAGTGGCAGTACATCGGGGCTGGCCGAGTACACAAAACATGGCCAATGTGAGTGTCAGGGAGACTGGCAGTACAGCCAGGCTGGCCAAGTGTACAAAACATGGCCCAGGCAGTGCACCATCTTTCAGGCATGGCAAACATTGTTTCCTGAAACATGAGTCTAGTGGCCCTACTTGAGGGTGAGAGGGTGATACTAATTCCCCAACAACCCCAAGTAGCTGGCGTGTCATGGAATAGCAATGAATCTTTCAGGCCAATTCGCAGGACGATACATTGAGGACTAAAAAGCAACTTGTACCAGATTTTCTGCCAAAATTGCAGCTGGAAAACTACAACACACCACCACAAGACAGGTTGCATCCAAGGTGAGACACTCATTACTGAGCAATGGAACATCTAAACATTCTGCAACTGAAGCTATAATGCATCAGTAGTATGAGTCCCAAGGTGCTGCAACATCTAGTTTCTCCTGCACAGCACACACCATAAACCCTCCCATAACATCAAAGGTTGCAACTGAAGCTATAATGTGTCAAAGGTATGAGGCCCAAGGTGCTGCAACACCTAGTTTCTCCTGCACAGTGCACTCAGTAAACCCTCACATAGCACCAATGGTGTTTAGGAAATGAGGCAAAAAGTATTTGAACAAAGAATCTGGCCATGATCCGAAGCTAACACTTCTTTCCAAAACATGATGGGTTTTACAAGTTCATTGTCACAAGGACAAACACATAAGGGTAATTTAAGACACATGACACATTTTCATTGCCTGGGAGCTGGTGCAGGTGGAGCAGGTAAAGGAGGCTGATTATAAAACTGTGTCCTAGACGGTGGGAAAGGCTGATAAGGAGGGGGGCCATAACCTGGAGGCACAGGTCGAGGTGGCACTGGTATGCGATGACCAGTCATCATGTGAGACTGTAGAGGAGGAGGTGGAGGCAATGATGACTGATAGGCATATGGCAAGGGCATTACAGGAGCACCCGTATACTGAGACATGGGTGGTAACATTTGATGCTGTGCATAAGAATTCTCAGGACTACGCAAAGAATCAACCCTGCCATCCAGACGCGGCCTCTTCTCCATAGATCGGCCTCCACCAACATCATAACTTGGTGAATGTGGCCCACCACTTGCTTCTTCTGCTGCCAGTGATGACAGGACAGATGTAAGCATAGCTGCTGATGATGAGCTTGCTGCTAACTTTGCTGCTACCTCTGCTGCCATCGTGGCTGCTGATGTCTGAACACTGCTGTTGTCTGCACGCTCTGCTTGGGAATTGCTCTCAGCAACAATGCTTATTGCTGTGGACTGACTTGAGATCACCACTTGGTTCCCATTCTCCTTGCTCCTCATAGGGTGTTTCTCCTGATGATGGTATAGTGCCTCATTCCTGAGCAGACTATTACCTTCACTAGGGGCACCAATTGCATCTGCAAGGCTTGGACTCCCAGTCATCAGATGATGTTGGACACTTCCAGCCTGTTCTAGCTGTGCTTGGGCAATCTGTAATAAGACATGCAATGGAATCTCTTTCAGGAATCAGTTGACTAAAATCCTGGTTCAAACATGAGTAGCAGGCTTAATGTATGCATCCAAAACAGATCAGAGGCAAATAAGGTGATTGAGCATATGTCACACTTCAGCAGCTGCTAGTAGATAAGACACTACAAGGCAGAAGCACAAACCTGAAGGTGAGTTCGTAACTGCTCCAACTTGCCTTCCTGCATCAAGAGAGCACCATGCCATTGTCAGTTCCATTCTCAAGTGCATTGCTTAGATCTACTTTCCACTGAGGTGAACTTGCACCACACTAGCTGCCAACGTTGCATTGTTAAGAAGAAAGGTATGACAACTGAGTACTAACAAAATACTGATAGACTGTTGGTTCTTTCAGAAGTCAATGGTAATCAACAGGTGATTCTAGTGCAGACAGTTGCAATACCATAAGTGAAGATATAGCACAGCAGGAAACCTGAGTCAGAAGTCCTGACTGCTCAATGAGTAGGATGGTTCAATACTGGAACAAAACATAGAATCTGTATTAAGTCGTCCAATCTCTCCCAAGTTTCTGACAGACCTGTTCATGAAGAGCATCCCTCAAGTTCGAAACAAGCATGGCATGGCTCATTTCACAGGTTTCCAGCTGCTCTATGCACTGTGCCATGGTCACCTGTTGTGCCAGCAACTCCTCTGCTATTGATTCTTGCAGTTCTCCTGTCCAGTCGATGCACATCTTCAAATGTCAAGATTCTGATCCAGTTTGACAAGCTTTTGACTTAGCTTTTGGCAGATCCTAGGTACCCAACACTGGCAATACTGTGATCCCACTGGTATTGATAATCTAAATTCTGCACTAGGAAACCACTGTAAGGTAACCTGGACCACAACTTGTGTACATGATTATGTGTTTCACTGGTCATATTACCCAAATTGGACTAACAACAGGATCCATGCAATGGGATACAACAGCCGCCTACTTTCTTCTTGAGAAAAGCAGACATCACAGTAATTAGAGCTACCCTTACCAGTGCTATTCTCAGCTTTTTTCTGCAGGCTTTCAACACGAGTAATAGCCGCATTACAATTTGCCAGTGCTGCATCCTCCTCTGCTACATTGTCCTGAACTGCTTGGTATGATCTTGCAATTCTCTCCAGCATACCTCCTTCAAATACCTTGCCATAAGAACAGGATACAAAGAGATGATCAGCATCAACAAGGATATGTGAGATGTTTAGTACTGCAATTCCCACAACTCCTGACTTGCTACACAATGCCTGACTATCCAGCACCACCTCCATCAACCTGTATCTTCATCATGACAGGGAATTTCTCAATTCTTCCAATCTAAGTCAACCTGAAACAATTAAGACTGACCCACTAATATGGTTATGGAAATTTCAGATTCCACAACATCACAGTAACCAATCAGCAAGCATGAAAAAGATGAAACCCCACCCCACCCTAAAGAAAAACAAAAAAATCCCACAAGACAGAATTGACAAGCAGTTTGAACAAAAAATGACAATGATGATCATACAAATATACAGGGACCTTCTTATCAGCAACATGTAGGGTATTCACCACCTCCCATAACATCCCCAATGACTTCACCAGTTTTGGCAATGGGTGGTAGGCTATTGTTCAAACGTTAACCAACATAAGTTTCTGTCACAAGAACTGCAGTAATGGGAAAACTCAGCCAGGATGGCAGCTAGCTCAACAAAACGTAAAGAATAAGTGTGTAGGAAAAAAACTCCAAGAAGAGAGTGGAAAATCAAAGCAAAGAGCAAAAGAAAGGGGAAAAGGCAAGAAATAGAAAATTTCAAAAAAGAGAAGAAGAAAGAAGAAATTTCGAGCATAAGGCAGGCTCAGTAAAGCTGCCCACTTAGGGATTAAAAACCCTTTGAAACAATGTTTTGAAGATTCCAAAGGCAGCAACTCCACCTCCAACAACCTATAAGCTGGTTACTACTTACATAATAAGGAGGCAGGGCAGAAGGTTTCACATCCTGCACAGACGGATGGGACCCTTTTCCAAGCAGCTCTTCCCGAAGATTTCGCACATTAGATCCAAAGACTTTCCTTTCCTCCCAAATGTCCACCTACAGAAGCCAGCATCTGCAGTGGTTAATGTAAAAATCTTGTCCTGCAGAGTCATGGGAACCATGTAGCCAAATACTCTACAAGTTCAACTGTTGGACCAAACTATTTTTGTCACAAAATGTTCCAACTACTACTTCCACCCATCGAATGCTACTGGAGAGTACATTTTGGTAAATACTTCACAAATCCTCAAAATGCACAGGACCTGATCAGGATTTTGTTTTACATCAGTTTTTCTGACTTCTTATGTTTAGTTCTATATCTACCAAACAAACTGTCCCATACCAGACGGAAGGCAGCATTGCGAACAGCTTCATCGCCAGTTTCAACAACTGCGCGGAGCAATGGAGGAAGCACAGTCCAGAACTCATTCACAAACTCAAGGCCCTTGCGCCGGCTGTTCTGCAGGATGTCATTAGCCAGGTACAAGAAAGGAACTCGTTGCTCTCTTGGAGCCTCACGAAACTTCCTCCCCCATGTCTCCACAACTTCTTTGGCTTTCTTGCGATGAAATATGCACCAGTGGGATAGAGCTATTACAAAATTCCTTAAGGCAACAATCAGCAAAACAAGAGGCCATCATTCCAACAAACCATCCAACTAGACAGCAACAACCAAAAGGTGTTGAAGAAAATCCACACACTTCACTGATCATATCAAGAACACCAGACCACCTAACATTGTGAAAAACCGAATCCACTCATGAAACTAAAAAAAATATTCAAAATTTCAAAAAATATTTAAAAACAAAAAAACAAAACAAAAGCAGAATATAAAATCTCAGGGGGAAAAACAAGAAGAAAATAGAGGATACTCTCGATGCTTTGTTGCGAGGCATTGAGCTTGCTAAGCTTATCCGCCAAAGTGGAACCAGTGAAAGCACCACCACCACTGGTCGTTGCTACATCCATCGCCATTACCATAATAAAGCTTCAAAAACGACGTCCCCTGTATCCACGAAACTGAAACCCCAGGAAAACAAAAAAACCAAAACAAACAATGTCACCTCTCGCAGCTAGGGTTTCCGTTAAACACTTGACCGAAAGCTGCACCAACAGCAACTTCACTAATTCCAACAAAACATCATTTTCTTCTCTGTCTCCTTTCAACATTCCACAAACGAAATCTCCGATATTGGCCGAAACTTTTCGATGCTGGAAGAAACTTCTAACTTAAAGGCTGAGAAACTGTCGAAATGGATGCGTAAAACAACGAAACATTTTGCAATCGATTTTAGGTCACACACAGGAAAGAACCAAGCCATTCTAAGAGAAAGAGTTCTCTCTACGGGTAGAGCCACGAGACACGGAAAATTGCGGGAAAACTTTTGAGGAAGGAAGTGCAAGGGATTGAGTAGCTTTACCTGCATCGTGGAGAGAGGAAATGCGGAGCTTGGATTGTGGCGTCGGCGGTCGGGTTCCTTCCTTCCTTTCTTTCTTTCTTTCTCGGCTCGTGCGCAGCAGGAGCAGCAGAATCGCCTGCAACAAGAAAGCAGCCAGCAAGCTTCACGCACGTCCTGGACGAGGTGACAACATCCATTTTGCGGACCACAAAACCCTAACCCCAGCTTCACTCACATCCCAAATGAGGTGATGAAATCCGTTTGTTGGGTTTAGGAGAGCCTTAAACTGGATTCACACCGAGAGGTAAAAATGAACCAGAACCCACACTTGTTCCAATGTAAAAACTAAAAACCGCAAAATTCATCTAAATTGGTTCTACATTTTAAGCATTAAATTCATCTGAATTTCTTTTAAATATAAAATTCATCTTGGGACTTTGAGGAAACCTTGGAAAGCTATGGTGAAATGCCCAAATGAGGATGAGAGAGGGCACAAGACTAAGTGTCCAAGGTCGTCTTTTTTTTTTTTTTTTTTTTTTTTTTTTTTTTTTTTTTTTTTTTAAAAAAAAAATTTTTTTTCTAAAAAATTACGTCTTTCAATTTTTTTTTTTAAATTTTTTTTTCAATTTTTTTTTTTCAAACTATTGTAAGTTTTTTTTGAA
>Ga0116227_10002926_pt1 | contig 38413 bp, 25 predicted proteins | sample S1TSphgellanicum_FD_89693 | JGI IMG/M metagenome (GOLD analysis project Ga0116227, IMG submission 89693) | Host-associated microbial communities from peat moss isolated from Minnesota, USA - S1T2_Fb - Sphagnum magellanicum MG | ecosystem: Host-associated > Plants > Peat moss > Unclassified...
AAACTAGTTTGGGTCCCAGTTATTTCCTTTTGTAATGGGTGGGAAAACTAGTTTGGGTCCCAGTTATTTCCTTTTGTAATTGGTGGGAAAACTAGTTTGGGTCCCAGTTATTTCCTTTTGTAAAATTTTCACTCCCAGTTACGCGTTTGATGCCCTGTTACGCCGAAACTGACCATTCTCGCCCCCTAAACGCCTGCCTGACTTTGCAGATAACTCTAATAATAATAATATTGAGTTTCAAAAATTATAAATGTACCATATTGAGACTAAATCCGGGTCCAAAATCAATACTAAAGGGGTCTTAAAGAGACCTGGGTGGATACCCGGTCAACTCTGAAAGCAACGTGGGGAGGGGGCTGGGGAGGGAAGGGACGGGGGGAAACAGGGGATCAATCTCTGCTTCCTGCGCAAGGCAGCTCTCACGGAAAGAGAGGGAGAAAACCCCTAGGGTTTCCGTACGCACCGGCATCGCTGAGCTTGGGCTTTTGGGACGGACGGACGGCTGCGGTCGCGCACTTCGGCGTCGACGCGTTCGGAGCGAACGAACAAACGAAACTCGCGCGGGCGGGTGTGGATTTCGTCTTTTGTCTTTCGAAAACATTGGCATCATATTTACTTGCGGGGAACGTTTTCTCCTGATCGAAACGAAGTTATTCTTCTGATGAGAGCTCGGACTTTTGTTTCTTTGGCCGTCTTCCGCAGCTCCCGTGTCTTTGTTGGCTCCTTAGTTTCTTTCTTTCTTTCTTTCTTTCTTTCCTCGGCGCTTGCTTCTGTAAAACGTCTTTGCACACACTGTCTTGTCGTTAATCTCTAGAGCTTTGCGATCCTGTTGTACAATTTTAAGATCACTCTTTTGCCTTTTGAGTTTGTTTGTGTTTTTGTTTCCTTTCTCTTCTTTTCAGAAGGTAGGTTGAGCAACGTCTGTTTTTCTGCCAGTATGGAGCGGGCATCCGTGTCCACTAACCCGCGAACTGTGGAAGAGGTTTTCAAAGACTACAAAGGACGGCGAGCGGGGATGTTGAAGGCGCTGACGGCTGGTGAGAATTAGTGCTTTTCTTTTTGGTTCTTATTACTCGTAATGCACAAGAGTGCATCTTCTTCTCGCCTCGCCCCGTGTTTCCTCCTGCCAGATGATTGTTTAAAAGTCCCGTTGCTGAGCAGACGAATGTTTCTTCTTCTTTGGCATGTTTTTGCAGATGTCGAAGATTTTTATCAACAGTGTGATCCAGGTGAGTTGGATTCTGATACAGATCCCCTCCCCTGGTTTCAAGGTTATCAGTTTGTGCATCTTTTTCAACTCTCTCAGTCATTTGATTTGCCTGCGAGGAGCACGAGCCTCTGCAATTGCCATTATCATCATGCAGGAGACACGAATGTGCATGCAAAAGAAATGATGCAACAAAATGTGCATAGAATGCGATGTTTACGCATGTGGTGTTTTATGTTTGCTTATCTGGGGTACAGAGAAGGAAAATTTGTGTCTGTATGGCTTTCCTGATGAAGCGTGGGAAGTAAACCTACCGGCAGAAGAGGTTCCACCGGAGCTTCCTGAACCTGCACTTGGAATCAACTTTGCCAGAGATGGGATGTTACGCAAGGACTGGTTGTCACTCGTCGCTGTGCACAGTGATGCCTGGCTTCTGGCAGTCTCATTCTATTATGGAGCCCGTTTTGACAAAAATGAAAGGTCAGACATCGTAACCTTGGAATATATGTTTTTCATCACAATTTTGTATACCCTCATGACTGCATTGAAGGGTAACAGAAGAAATCAAATAACGTTTCTATGTCATTGGAGCAACCAGTGTGTACCTAATAAGTCCAAGATCCTTTGTAGTGTGCTATTGAATCTGCTTTAGTCCCAGGATGATTGCTGCACAATTAGCTTAGTGCTCAAGTTACCAAGGAAATTCGTTGCCCTAGATGACAGTGTTTTCTGCAGTTGGTCCTTTGAGTATACTTACTCCTCTGGTTTTAGTAGCTTTGCACCTCTTTCTACCCTGAGTATTCTAGAACAGCATTGTATGTCAATATGATGAACTGCAGTGGTCAAAACTGTCTTTGCACATCAGATTATATTAGTATCAGCCTGCTATGGTTTTCTTAGATCTGACTGATTTTCAAAAAATCCCCAAAGTTGTACCTGTACGTGAAGAATGTAATTTGCAATTAGTCTGCAAACTAGTGTTTGACAAACTACAGCAGAAGTATTTTGGGAGACACTCAGTGTGTTCACAAATTGTTGATATACAAATCATTTGTACCTTGTCAAATTTAAAGCTGCTGCGTATGTATGTGGCACATGTTATGATGCTAACACTGGCTGTCTATTGGTTCTGTGGACAGGAAACGGCTTTTTAATATGATCAATGAGCTTCCAACTGTATTTGATGTAGTGACGGGAAAGAAGTCTGTCAAGGAGAAAACCAGTAACAACAACAGTGGGAGCAACAAAACCAAAGCTGCTGGGAAAGTGGTAAGAAATCTTGAGTTCTGCTTTTGACCTTATTATTCCAGTAGTACTAGATTGGACATGAAGGGTATTCTACATTCAGGGAAATGAGGAGAGAACACATAGCTTGCATTGATGCATGCTCTTTTGAGGTTCCTGCATTTACACTCTGGTGTTATCATGTGCAGCAGCGTGCAGCTGAACCACAGGCCAAGGTGTCAAGGCCGCCTCCCCCACCTGCGAAGGAGGAAGAGGACACTGTTGAAGAGGATGAGGATGAACATGGTGACACTTACTGTGGCAGTTGTGGAGGAAACTACACTGCAGATGAGTTTTGGATAGGATGTGATATTTGCGAAAAGTGGTATCATGGTAAATGTGTGAAGATCACACCAGCAAGAGCTGAACATATCAAGCAGTACAAATGTCCATCATGCAGCAACAAAAGAGCCCGTATGTAATCAACCTAGCTGCTGCTTTCTTCTTGATTCTGGTTTCACACTTTATGGGGAGGAAGTGTAGTCACTCATTTGAATAGATTACTTGAAATAGACTGAACAGTTGTAAGCAGCAACTGCCAGCAAATGGAAAATTTCTGTGTGCAAACATCTGGGTACTCCCAAGCATCTTCCATCCATCTCCTCTTAGTTGTCCATTGCCTGGCTCATTTGCTTAGAGAATTGTATCTTTTGTTCTGTGTCTTCTCATGTTAGAGAATGCACAGCTGAGTAATGTTTTTGGAATGATGCTGTGTGCAGCTTCTTATCCATGACAGCTGGTACTCCAGTGTCTATGTATATCTGCCTGCATGGTTGCTTTTGATGGAGATGTGACATCTCTACCATGACCTGGTGTATAGTTCCCTGAGACATGTGCAAGGAATGTGGCATATGGAAGAAACAGCAATTATATACAAGGAATACCCAGGACCATGTCAAGGGAGCTTGCAATTGTCAATTTTTGGTGAAGATTTAGGTTCATGACTATGTTGCTCCTCTGAATTGTGGTTTCACTGTTAAAGATTTAGCATACTGAACAAATGACTCCTTTTGAATGCATGACTGGCTTTGTTGCTACCCTCCAGAGGATTATGTGGTAGTTGTAGTTAAACCAAATCAAAGCTCTGGAGCTGACATTGTACATGTCATGTCAAATATTCAAGTATTCCATTCTCCTTCTTTGTTTTAAGTTTGACTTGCGTATTCTTGTGCTCATTCTGTCCTACATGCTGTATTCATGCTTGCTGATGTGTACAGTTCTGAAAAAGCCTGCATTGTCTGTCTTTGATGGTATCTTCAATTCCCATTAAATTGAAAAATAATTTAAGCAACCCTAACATCAAAATCTAGAAGGATGCTTAAATAGCTTTTGCTTTCATATTTTGTATAGCCAGATCTATGTAAGTCAGCCTTTTTTATGATTGTCAATTCACCTACATGATAAAATTGGAAACAAGAAACATTTTTGTGGGCTTGTGTGCAAAAATTAAAGAACACACATGCAAATGAGTACTTATTTGCTCTAATCTTCCACCATTGTTACATAACAGAATCCAAACATGCAGAGGGCAATCGCTCATGAGGACAGAGTTGCAGTACATATATTTAGATTTGCTGGCACATCAAGAAATTAGAAAACATTCCAATTTGTCTTTTTCCATGAATGAAATTACACTCAATCGATACATTAGCATGAAAAATGTAATTGAGTTCGAATCATGTTGCAACATTTCATACGTTGTGAACATGATGGATGAAGCACACAAACCAATTACAATCAAAACTCCATGCTGGACACTATTTCAATAGAAAGGGGTTCCATTCTATCCTCTTGCAAAGTGGTGTTAACAGCAAATGTATTTTCTAGGATTTCGCCATTGGATGAGCCAGCTCAATACATGATGCCAACTTATGAAAGTTTGTTTGCTTGACAATGGAGTTGAAGTTAGCAACAGCTTACAAAGCTAAGCTTCACGAGTGTTTGGACCCCCTGGAAATCTCTTAGGAGAGAGCGTCATCTATGGTACTGCATAATGGTGATTGGGGCCTTCTCAACAAAAAAACAAAGGTTAAGCCCCTCTCCAACATCCAACAAATACCCATATAACAACACATGGAATGGGCAGATTGTAGATCTTGTAGAAGTCTTCACAATACATTGCAAAACAAGAAAAATCCAACATAAATTTGGGATTGGTTGAAGTTAGAGAAATAAGCTTTGCCTACACCAGCAGAAGATAAAATCGATGTTCTTTTATGTTGAAACGTAAGTGATTTTGTTCAATGTCTACTCCCACAATTATTACAGCAAAAACTCTACAAAACTGTATTAGTTTTGTTGCTCTTCACCTTCTATATACCCTATATGAAAAAGCTAGCTAAGGTCCCTTGCACATATAACCATGAAGATTTTGAGAAGTATGTACAGTGCACTTTCTTCTAAAGCTATTTGGGAACCCTGACAAATGGTCTAGATGACCTATATTCCCTTTGTTTTCTTCTCTTGTAATAGTACACCGCAATTGCCACTATAGATAAGATTACAATCACAGCAAACAGAGACCCAACTATTGCACCCACGTTCCTCTTATGTGGATTTGGTCCCGTGTAAGTCTGTCAATAAAATCCACCAAAAACCTTTTTTAGGTGTAAGATGTTTGTGGCTTTCAAAAGGATGTAGGATTTAGGGTTTAAAGTTGGACTGTAAGTGAATTAACGACTTGTTTGGTTCTACCCCACACCTAATAAACAAAGAAATTGAATAAATTTTGACATAAAAGAGTGTAAAAAAGGCTGGAAAAAGAGCAATTGAACTCACCGAGTTGGGAGCAAATTCACTGTTTGGCCTTGTTAAAGGTTGTAGTGTCACAAAGTTGCCATTCACTATTCGCCCTTTAACCTGCATCATGGTTAACCCATGTGAACCCATAAGTGTAATCAGACAGTAAAAATTTCTACAACCCAAATTGCATAGCAACAAGCAACATGTAAAAAGCCAGAAATATTGATAAAGAGAATATGTTGATTAGTACGTAAGTACTGAGAATTTCACATTACTTACAATTTTAAATCCAGATACAAAAAGAATTGAGAAATGACTTCAATAACATTGGAAAAATAGGTCTACCGGGTGTTGCAAGAATTTGTGTTTCTGAGTTCATAGACAGCTGACTACTTAAAAGAAGGCAACTGATGAGAAAGGAAAGATTATAACCTCCCACGCTTGTGGCACTAGAGAGACAAGGTCATAGATAGGTATTTGGTCTTTAGCACTCCGACTTCCTGTTGTTGGGTCAATAGCAACCAGGCCTGTGCACCCCTGAAAATTGGGTTGCGTCTCCAGTGGTCCTGATCCATTGAGTGCGCTCATTACATTTTCAGCTGTAATTGACAAGTTGTGAGCCAGAAGGGCATCACACACTTCAAAGTACACTCGAACTGTATCAATGAGATATGGTGTATAAGAACGCGAATTGTTTTGGGGTCCCGTAGGAAGACCTGGGTACTTTGCTACTTGCCAGTAGCTATAATATTCTTCACAAATGTCATTTTGTGCATAATCACCACCTGAACATCATCCCATTTCAAGAATGAAAACACAAATGGAACTCAATTTCCCATAGCAATCAATGTGACCAAGCAAAGAGTGGAAACAATGTCAGAAAGTCTCTCTTACTCGTTGAATACATAACCCGCTGCTGATGAATTGCTTTATCTGGACCCATCAAGTTACTGAACCCTTCAAGTCTATGGATTCTAAAATATGCAAAACTTTCAAAATATGCTCCTAATTTGTGAACTGAAATTTGCTCCCACCTCATGTTGATACACTTAAGTAAGAATTTACATTGCCTGGAGCAGTCAGTCAGTCCATGGATTTGAATGCAAAAAACGTACCATAGGGTGACAAGCCAATTTCTCCCACAAGTTCATTCGCCAGAGTTGGATCTGTCACACCCATGTAACATTTGGTCATAATACACCTACTGCCAGTTGATAAACCATAAATCACCAAATATTGCCATCTATCATCCAGCTGCACCTATCTCCATCTCTCTCAGGTACATAAAGCCTCATGGTTTACTCTAAAATTGGGAGATCTGGGCAGTGGATGGCAAATCATCAGAGATTTCACAACCCTAAACCCTAAACCAGGGCCAAAACTCCTTACTTCTCTGATTGTAAGAGAGAGACAAAAGGAACAAAAATCAAATTCAAGCATGTGAGGCTCTCACCAGTTGGAATTTGGTCTGCAGGATTGAATGCAGTTACACCATCAGTACCAAAGTACCACCATGGAAACTCCAACCTTTTCTGTTCATAACGGTCACCAAAAAACCATACAAGCAGCATCAAATGGATAACCTTATGACACTGAGCTCTCTCTAGTAAACCATCTCATTTGACTCAGTGACCAGGAATAATACTTGCTTGAGAATTTACCTCTTGAGAGGCAACTGCCCAGATATCCTGAGCTTCTTGAGGATTCACCACCAAGATCACAAAATCCAATGGCTGGAGAGAGCTTAAAATGCCATCAAGCTGTGAAACATCAATAGATAAATTGTCTCCAGGGCTCAACATCTCCATCCGCAGGTTGGCTGTCCCATTCACCGTCTACATCAACCAGAGCCATCAACTTGCTTGAGCCTTTTTCATGGGCTTCGATATACAAATGGCTAAGAAAGAACTGGTGACATGTTATAGAGGAGTGGATTCTGGGAGAGAGTGAGAGCAGCATTTTGTATAGGAGAAGGGTCCAAGATAGACCCTTCTGGATTTGAGGTTCCCATCATGAGACCAGAAGGCCAAGCTGAGGGGCTGAAAATCCAGAAGGGTCTATACTCAGACTCTTCCCATGTGTAAAGAAACAGCGCAATGTTTTCCCTGAAAAGGAGCTTCTGAATTCCAGAAGGGCCTGGTGGGGATTTTCCAGATTTCCAGAGTTACCATGAAAAATTTGGGTGGGTGAGCGTCCTAAAAATACACAAGGAAAAATCAGCCAGTTCTTTACAGGTATCAAATATGCAAGTGCATGTTCAGGGCATACAGAGATGAAGGTTGATTTGAAATGCCAGTTCCAATATCAACAGAACAAAAATTGGCTCAGTGGATGACAATCCATTGTTCATCTATGCATGCCCATTTCATCCAAAAAGACATGGGGAATCTTTATTCATAAGAATAGTAGATGCAAGTGAGGAATAGAAAAAAAACGCACTGTTTCGATATTGTTAGCCAAATTCAATGCATACTGCCCCTGTGTGTAGATGATAGTCACACTGCTCATGTTTAGCTTCCCAATCTGCAAAACCAATGCAAACCCATACATTGTCAGGTTCACTGAGGATGGTCTTTATGATATAGCAATCCATCTAAAAACCAGGATTAACAATTGTATACCCATCTATCTATATTGAGAGACACAGAGCCTGTTATTGGCCTTAGATTTGTTTACTACCAATGCCCATATGATGATGCATTAGGCATCTGAAGGCATACATGACCACAACAACACAATATGATAAAAATGAGTCCTTATTGCTACTACCCACATTAACTATTATGTCATGGCCCTCATCCGTCAATAGAATCTACAGCTCCAAATCAAATTATTTCCACACAAAATTTGCACACTATTCCTGCATGTAACCTGTGTTGGGTTAGTTATCAGTAGTATTTGTTGGGGGCTATGACTGAGCTTAGACTCCTCTACAGGATGCTCTCACTATACAACCAAAGATGCAATGAGGATCATGGGGTTTCTGCACTCACACAAGCTGCCACTGCTTCTGCCTGAAAAGAGTCTCCATACCTGAAAAAGAACCCCAAGGAGATCATCCATTTCAGCTGATTGAACTTTGTGAGGATGTGGCTGCAGATGGATGTTACAGATGGAGATGGGTATGGGGGGATGTTACAGATGGAGATGGATATGGGGTTCCTGATGAACATGAAAATTAATTTGAGATATATCTCACAGCAGATCTCTTAGCTGCCAAGGTGCAGATTTCACAGTTTGAATATGGAGATGTTGAGTGCAAGGAGCTGAAGAATCAAGATGCATATGGAGACAGCCAGTGCAAGGAGCTCAAGGATCAAGATGAGTATCAAGAGAGAACAAATGTGCTTCAAGAAATTTGATGATAAAGAAAATGGCAAGAACAAAAAACAAGAAAAATGAGAGAAATGTCACTACTACTACTACTACTACTACTACAACTCATGAATAAATAAATAAATAATCGAAAGAAGCCACACAAAGGGACTCAAACTTAGACTTACACAGTGCGGAAGAAATTGGGGAAGGTATCCCTGTTTGAGAGCGGCTCTCCAGTAGCAGCAAACGAAACAAGTGGGTATCCTTCACCAGACAAAACAATAGCTGCAGACATGGCAGCTGGGGTACACGCTGGTCCCACAACACCAAGAAGAGGGGGAATTGTATCATTTGGCAGCATCATAACATGTGCCCCTGTTCGAGCAATCTCCCAGTTACATCCACTTGGCACCGAATATGGCCACAGGTTGTACTTCTCGCTCTTTGTATTCATAACCTCTACTGCTACACGAAATGCAGATTCCCTGTTGTTGTCCAATAAAAGAAAAATTTTAAGAAAACCAAAAAGAAATCAAGACTATGTATACATATCAATAGAGTTTTTGCAGAGTCTGAAATTGCACCTCCCTGCCCCAAAAGAGGCACAACATGAGGAAGACTCACTCAGAGAGTCCTCTTGATGGTAGAAGTCAAGAAGCAGCCTTCATGATTCAAGGTTCTTGCAAGTGGGGTTTGGAGATGGCAGTTCTTGCTAGTGGGGTTCAGAGATGGCTTCTTGGGTTTTAGGTTTTCAGTAAGAATTTTGCACATGACCAGAGGACATGGACATGGATGTCTGGATTTCTGGACGTCTTTCCTCAGTCAGTTGATGTCAGGTCTAAACTCTCACACCCTCTCTCTTTCTCTCTCTCTCTTTCAAATGGTAGCTGAGAAACTCAAATTGCTCTGTAAAGCAAAGTCTGCAATGGCTGTGTATCTTGACTATCAACAAGCACAAAACAAAACCGTACTACTTCCTCATGAGTCTACAAGAAAGAAGCCGTCGAAGTATACAAATAGAGACCTTAAACATGAGAAAGGAGACGAGCTGGAGAGAGAGAGAGGGAGTGTGTGTGTGTGTGTGTGAGAGAGAGAGAGAGAGGGAGGGGAGACAAGTACCCACCATTCTGTGACCAAGCTTGGTGGGATTTCGGAGCTCATGGATGGCGAAAGGAAACCCAATGTGAAGTTCTGTACTGCGGATGTGACCTCTACCATTGTGCCCATCATCAGCAGCAACAGGATGACAAGAGCAGTCCAATGGCGCTGCATGAGTGAGTCCAGTCTTGCCATCTTCTTCACCTGCAGATTTTCGCTTCCCAAACTTCGCCGCCGAATTCACTGGTGTGAGGAAAACTTCAATTCTCAGCTCGCAGACAGAAGAAAGCTCGCTGCAAGAGATTGCGCGACGCAGACAGCGATCGCACGAGCGAGAAAGAGAAGAGAAAGAAGAGACAAAAGGGAGTGAGTACACACAAAGGAAGAAGACTGGGCGGCGCGAGGACAAGATCTGCCCGAACTGAAAAAAAACGATGGCAAGAACCCCACCCTCGCTTAGCCGTTACCCCGCCTAAGCGATGACAACGTCTGCCCGGAAGAAAACAAACATCATTTTCGGTTTTTTTTTGGAGAACAATTAGGTCTACATTCATCCATAGTCAGAACACCAGGTCAGTCTTGTTTTGGCTGGCTATTTTTATATAGCCAAATATATATATATATATATAGATGAAAAATTTATAAGCAGTGCTAGAATCAAGTGCTTTTTGAGATTTTCATTAGCCAGAATTTCGACCAAAATTTTAAATGACAACAAGATCTGCCCAGAAAAAAGTTATTTTTCTATTATTTTGGGGGAAAAGAAAAAGGACTACATTCATCCATAGACAGAGACACCAGACCCGGTCTTTGTTTTTTTGGCTGGCTATATAATAATAATAATAATAATAATAATCCAAAAATTCATATTAAAAATATTAAAAGCGCTAAGATCAAAGTGGTTATATGAGATTTTCAATGGCCATAATTCGAAAAAAAATTAAGGAAAAAAAACACCAGATTTTTATATACATGGTTCATGGAGGTAGGCCAAAAATTATATGTACCAAAAGATTTTTTTATTTTTTTTTTTTTCATATTTAGCTTGTGGCCAAAGTTGGCTAAACCTTAATTTCAAATTTTTTTTTGGTGGTTTAATGAGGATGTCAGATTTATGAACTTGGAAATGATGTATTGAATTAATTAGGTAGGCAACCTTTTTTTTATTTTAATTTAATTTAATTTCTGACAACCATTTAAATTTTGTTTTGTTGCTTTGTGCATGCAATTTGCATCCACGTTGCATTCATTTGTATGGAAGTTGGATTACCATAATATCTCCGTTCGGTGCTTTCGGGTGTGTCCTTTTGTTTGAACTTCGTTCGATCCTTTCTTTTTTTTCTTCTCTTGTTCCCTTGCTCGGTGTTTTTATTTTTGTTTTTTTTTTTGGGTTCTGGGTACATAACTAAGGGAAACACTACGGACCGACCAATGACAGAAGTCATTTTGGAGTACCGTAATGTTCGAGAAGTGGGCATGTTCCTGAATTAATAGGTAAGCACTCGCCCGAGGTGGGGGCTGAGGGGGCCCTTATTTTGAGAATGCCCCAATCCGAGGCATTATTACCTGATTTTACCGCATGACGTAAAGCACCAGCCAGCAGAAATTATTTGAAAAATTGTTTCAATGGGAAAAAAAAAAAGGGGGGTGAGGCGATTTTAGGAAATGAAATCCTGCCATCCCTTTTGCAATGGAAAATTTTTTTGCTTCATAATGTGCCCTTCAAATTCGCCTTCTTTGATTGGCAAAATTTTTTTGGTCAAAAAAATGCAATTCAAAAATGAAGTGATTTTGGATTTTTTTTTCAATTGCCAAAAGTGAGAGAGAAATAAATTATAATTGCCAAAATCCTATATTTGATTTTCAGTGTGAAGCCAAAAAAAACCATATCAAAGCTATGTTGATCAAGGATTTTTGTATTTCATATTTGGTTTGGCTAAATGTTCATAAGGATGATTGCCACTTTTTCAACCTCTTCTTCCTATGGATGATGCTCACCTTTGCCAGCAAACAAAAATTCCTCCCCCAACAAAATATGCAAGTCTACATACATTTTTAAATTCTCTCTTGTGCTTTACTTTCAAATGATGTAGTTTTCATTTGGTCCCACATTTTGAGGAATGTTTTGCAGGTGTTATGTTTCAGAGTGAACAATTAGTTCATAATTTTGGGTACCTTCATGGAACATTTCCTATTATACCTATAATGGTTGCTGGGTTGAACACCCCATAAGAGGCATAGCCATTACATGATGAGGACTTTTAGTATAATGGTTGCTGGGTTAAACACACCATAAGAGGCATAGCCATTACATGATGAGGACTTTTAGGTAGAGTGTAAGGAACAGCTTTCCAGCCTAAACCCTAATTGGCCTCAGCTGGGCAGAGATGAGGAAGGGCTGTAAAGCTGTTCCTTACCCTACACAAAGAACTTTTCAAATTTGAGGAACCTTAGAGGCTAGAGCATCTCCACCGGTGCTCAGTATGTCACTCTGGATAATAAAATTAAATGTCTAAGTTTAGCTGTTTTTTTTTTTTTTTGGCAACCCCACCAATGAAACTGGAACTGCATATACGTGGGAACTACTAATATCAAACCACCTGGACCAATCATTATGATCGACCAATTAGAAATACTGAGCCGCAGTCAGGTCCAATTTATTACACTCTTGTTTGGAGGTGCACAACTGTGTTGCACCTTTTTCCAGCCACGGCAAGCTGCACCACCAATTTGGTGCAGAAAAAAAACCAATTTCCTGAGCTAAACCGGCTCATTTTGACTTTTTCACTATAAATTTTACTGTCTGGAGTTACATACTGAGCACCAGTGGAGATGCTCTTACAAAAGTGGGAGATACAAGATACCATGTTCTTTCCAAAGGCGCATTGTCCACTTTCTTTATACATTGGGCAGTTCTTTGAAGGATCAGACAGCAGCTTTCTGATTTTGATATAAACTCTGGGTCCCAGGTTTTTGAAAGCTTTTTGAGACTCCAATTTAGGCTCCAATTTTGAGACCTGCTAGGCCTACTGGCCAAATACAAGCTCTAATGATTAGAAGTCATTAAGTAGAGAGGGTTGTTTGGTAGGTATCTTTGTTTGTGTTTGTGTATGCATGTTTCATTCTTTGTGTGTTAGTTTGGGTTGTTTGCCAACTCCTTGGTAGGTAAAAAGAGAGGGCAATCATTAGGAGTGTGCATCATAGGTCCTTCTATTTATCCCATTATTGCTTTGGGTGGTCCCTTCTTGTTGGCCAAAAGCTTATGATATAAGGTGTGTCTACACTCTATACACTACAACAGACTTTAGGATTACTTACAGGAGTAAAGCCTTGGCTCATCATGACGTGTGAAATAAACTTTGTGGTTTGAAACATTTCAATGTAAAATATGCCTAAATTTTAAGCTAGTTTGTGAAATAAACTTTGTTGTTTCAAGCATTTAAATTGAAAAAATATGTGTAATAATTACTATATTTTGTGAAATCAACTTTGTGGTTTCAACGATTTCCAATGTAAAATATGTGTAACATTTAGAAGATTTTGTTAAGTGAATTTTGTGGTTGCAAGCATGTCAATGCAAAACATGCATAATATTTACTAGAGTTTGTGAAATAAACTTTGTGGCTTCAACCATTTTAATGTAAAATATGCATAGATGTTACCATAGTTTGAGAAATAAACTTTGTGGTTTCAAGCATTTCCATGTAAAATATTTGTAATAATTATCATAGTTTATGAAATAAGCTTAGTGGTTTCAATCATTCCTATGTAAAATATGTGTAATATTTTACCATAGTTTGTGAAATAAATGTTTGCGGTTGCAAAGCATTTCAATGTAAAATATGTGTAGTAATATTTATTTCCCATAGTTTGACAATAGTGTGTGAAGGTTTATGACTTGAGGTGTGTGTAGTCAATCTACTATGGATAAATGTTATGTGTATATCTTAGACTAAAAATTAGTGAAACCACAAACTTACCTCTCACCCAAGTTGCAAAGTTTTCTAGATTTGTATATGGGAACCAACCTTTCACTTGAGTTTGTAGGTATGGGAATTTGGTTGGTGGAATGTTGGAAGATGGAGGAGATGATGAGCCACTTTGATTTTTGACTTTACTCACTCCATGATTGTATCTTATGTGCAATGGAACTTAACTTGTCTTTCTCAATTATTATTTAGGTGGTTTTTGTTCCATCTTGCATTTCCAAGCCAAAAGTGTTGGAAAAGCATTCTCCCACCCTCTTTTCCACAACTAGACCCCACAACTCCCATGCCAACCTAGGAAGCCCATTCTTATGTTAAACTTTTCCAATGAAAGTGGGGGCTAATGGAATGACAAATAGGACCCAAGCTTTTTCTCAAGCTTTTTTATAATATTGTGGTCAAACCATTTGCCAAATTAGAGCTACATTTCAAACCCTAAATACCTTCAGGCCTATGAGGAAGTTTGGTCCCTCAAGATTTTCTTTGCAATTCTCTTTGCATTTGATGGGGGTAAGGTTATGCCTCCCTCTAGTCATAGTGATCTTGGGTCATTATGTATCACCATCATGAGTACAACAACTCCCACCATGCCCCCCAATTGTCACAAGACTTGTGATATATTGGAAACCCAACAAACAAGATTTGTGAAATTGTCTCTATTTAGCCCTCTTTTTTTGTCTATTTTTGGGGTGTGCATGTTGATCTTTGTTGAAACTTCATTGATTGTAGGATGATCATATGCCCTTTGAGTAGTAATCTTGGTTGAACATAGTTTTATTTTTGACAATTAATTCGATATTATACTAAATAAATGAAGCTATTGTGCTTGAGAGCTTTGTTCACAATTTTGGCATGGTGGTGGTGGACACATATTTTTCAAATTTTTCAGCAATTCCAAAAAATAATTAATTAGTGCCTAAACCAGCCTAGGTAGTTAGTTTCAACCAACATAAGTTTAAGTATATAGGTCTGGGATAAATTCACAAATGTTTGGGAAAAATGGGTCAAGTTTGTGAACTTTGATGCAAAATTGTGTATAACACAAAAAATAGAACCCCAAAAGCTAAGTTCTTTGGTAATTTTAATTTGATAAAACATTGTCGCTTCTCTAGGAAGTTAAATTTGACACAAAACTTAAATTTTTGTTGTCACACAAATTTGACAAAAAAAATTAAATTAAACTTAAGTCTATGGTGGGAAGTGTGCAAATTATTATTCTACTTAACAACAACATCAAATTTGAAACATGCAGATTAATAGTGACCTGATTCTGTAATTATTATGAAATTGTTATTTTCAACACACTAAAACAACAAAAATGTTGTAATCTGTAAGTGTTGGAAAAAAATAAAAATAAAAATTGAAAGCACAAAAAATGAATGATGATGGAAGGGTTTAGGGTTTAGGAGGGTTTAGGTTTAGGGTTTAGGGTTTCAAAAGGTGAAGAATGAAGGGCATTGGACATTTATGATGTGGTAAATATCATAACAACTAGTCAATGACAACACAATTATTGTAATTGCTCATCTTGTGAACAATAATTATTATTTGTCTAACAAAGAACACTTATGAAAATATTAAGTGAGAAGTAGTTCAAATTTTTAGCATGGAGCTTTATGGGTTGTCAGAGGTTGGAACTAATGCACCAAAATCCTTGAGGTAGGATAGTTTCTCTATGGTACAAAGTCTGTGGAGATTTTTCTTGGGATTGTGAACCCATATGTTCATGTCAAAATGTTTTAGTGGGGGGAGATCTAGAAGAGAATCAGTTGGACATAAGGATTGCAGCGAGCTCGCTGAGAACTTGTTGAGTATGTCAAGTCGCCATTTAGAGACATGATGATTGTGCAGTGAACCTTGCCTTTAAAAGGCTGTTAAAATGATTACCATAGTAACCTTGGCACATTCAACACTTGCAGTATTATTATTTAACACTTTGCAGAAATGTTACAATTTTGTCTTTTTTTAATTTTTTCAAAGTACAAAAAATTCTGAAGGAAAATGTTGAATCTTTAGAAATATTCTATTTGTCACAACTGAAAATTTTCAAAACTAAGTAATAATTATCCAACAAACAATGTGTCAAAAGTTGCCAAGGTACTACAGTATTCATTATACTGAAGTTGTGCACATTATATTTGTCTGCATAATTTCTGACACTACCAGTAGAAGAAAACAAACAGTTATTAGTTAAATATATGAAAGAACTGTGGGGTGCAAAAGGCACAACTTATCCCCACTCCCCATTTCATATATCAGCTTCACCCCTTCGCTTTGCTTCTGAGTTCCCCATTTTTCCCTTAATGGAGTTTACTCCAGATTGCTATTCTTCTGTCTAAAGAACAATGATATGCTACAGCAAAAACAAAACTGTGTTTCATATACAAAATTTTCACCATTCTCTAGCAAACTAGGTTGCACAAGCGCACACTTGTCTGTTACAAAATGAGTAACCTATGTCCTTCAGTGAGTGGGCATTGTGATACAAGCCAGTAGAGTTACAGTGCTAAAGCTATGTAGTTCAAGACAAACCCATTCGTAAATATGGTCAGAATATGAACTACCTTTGTTGTAGTGGACATCCACTTTGTGTTCAGGTGGTGCAAGGACCACTAGTTCACTTCCAAAAGTTCTGGTGTAAAATTGCTACATGGGCCCTGCATACCTTCAAATGCAGCTTTGCCATGTAGTACTTCGAATGATGTAGTATCTGCATTCATGTCAACTTGAATCCTGGGTTTCCACCCATGACCACTTTTGCATTCCTCATAGCAGGGAGAGCTGAGTTCAGTGGATTTGCCGGGAAGGTTCAACTTTCCCATTCACCAAATTGTTGTTGGAGCGTAGAATAAACTGATTTTGCTGCATCAATAGTCCTTTCTGAATTTGGCTTTTGATTGCCGATTCCTGCAATCAGCCAGTTAAACAAGGAATTGATGATTTGAATGTATTGGTTTCAATCTGAATAATTGGAGAATTCACAATGAATCCAATTACTGTATCTACTGCAAATCCTAGAGAAAGAAGATACCAATTAGACAAATCCAATCAATATCTAGCTTCCACACATTTACAAAGAACCAGCAATTCAATAAGTTGCAAGCAATCAAAAAAATGCACATGTTCTCAACAATCCATTGGATCAACGAGCAAGATCACAAACAACCATCACTGCCAAACTTTCAAAGAGTGACAGAAATAAAGCTCATGATTTGAAGTCTTGGAATCAAGAAACTAGAACATCCGTAGACAGCCAACTGAAGCTATGGCATGAGCAAGAGATATATCATCCACAAGTTAAGGGTACTGGAAAGCCTACTATTCAAGTAGATCCGTCATGCATGTGACAATTTCAAAGTAAAGAAGTGATCAGATCATTTTCCATACCATAAAGTGACACCCTTCTTCAAACTTCTCAAGGAAACCACTGACCCAGCGGTCAGCATTCTCCACCCAATCAATCAAGTCAGCTGCGTTTGCCACTGTGTTTAGCTGATACCCACAACAGCAACACATCCGATTAGACAATTGCAAGGAGAAAAAAATCGGAAATTGTGGAACAAGATTTTCCTTCTTTCAGCAGCACAAATGCACTACAAAAGGGGAATTGATTGAGCTGCTGAAATTGATAAGTGTCTAAAAGCAAAATGAGGTTCCACTTCCAACATAAGATTATGAGGAGCATCCTCTTAGGGTTGCACCTTTTTTTTCAGTCTCAAAATTAAAGTCTCCGTTGATTTTCATCACCACAAGCTCCATAGTGTGATGCTATCAACATGCTTATATGGAGAACACACAAATCAAAAATCCCATTAGAGCTCTAAGCTAAACCCTAGGGTTAGATTGCTGCTTGGATTTTTCTTTTGTCATACCCTCTGGCCAACACGCTCCTGCTGCTCCTTCACCTTTTGCCGTAGTTTAGTGATTCGCATATTTACCTGCAATTGCTTCTCCTGCAGTCAAAAAACAAATATAGTGCTACTATCAGTCTCAAAGAAAAGCTTGTGTTGGTCCTATTCTCTCATTCTCTCCTTATGCTTTGTTAAAATTCATATATTCAAGCCAGATGAGATCAAGGAATGGAAAACAGACAGACTGACTGACTGACTGATTGACTGACCTTCACATAACTGACACCAAGGTCCTTGCGGGTGTACCCCCGTGCTAAATTGCGCATTACATACTGATTGTAGTCTTTCAGAATCCGCATAATCAAGTCAGAGGTCGAAATCCCATCTGTCCTCTTTGTCTCTTTAAACTTCCCTGCAGCCTTCACCTGCAAAAAGAGAAAAAGATCAAAAGAAAGAAAGAAAGCGCACACCCAATGCCTAAGGGTCAGAGAACTGAAGCAGTCATTGGAGCAGCATGAGCTTCAGCATTACTCATTGCTTAAGACAATGACAAAAGAGCAATCGGAAGGTGATTTGAGATGTAATGAATTGACCAATGAAGAGGACAATCAACAAACACAAGAGCTTAGTTGTGTAGTAGTGAGAGAGAGAGAGAGAGAGAGAGAGCTCACAAATGCATAAACATCATTGCCAGTCCCAGATGTATCCGCATACCTGCCAGCAACAAGAGTTGGGGTTATACAAAACCCATGTTATAATACTAACACTTGCTCATCACAACAACATGACTATGCAAACCTTTTTATACTGTCTCTTGCTCCTCACAAGAACAACAACAAAACAACATGATGCGCAACAATATAGTTGTGACGACAGTGATGGAAAACAGATTTAGGGTTCAACTGTTTGTTTTCTGCATGCAATGTGAAGGTTGAGAAAAAGGTTTAATGAGATCCAGAGATAAATTTACATACGGAAGAGAATCATGTGCGACATAATCAATCTGATGCTCCTCAAGAAACTCGTTTGTAATCACCCAAGGTGCATCCTCTATCACCTCATCCACCCACCTGCAAAAAAAAAGCAGGCACCAAAACACAAGTAAGAGAAAGATGTTATGAAACAAGGGTTTGTAACCTACCTTGCATCTGAGAGATGATGTTATGAAACAAAAGGATTTACACAAACAATCGTTGCATCTGATGAGTTTGGAATTCTCACAGTAATGTGCAGCAGCAAGCCTGGAAGAAAGAAAAAAAGAAAGAAACATGATCATGATCATGATGCAAAACAAACGAGAGAAGAGAAACGTGAACTGACTTGCAATGCCGGAGGGATTCATAGCGCTCAGCCTCATTCATGACAGTTTTGCCCTTATACTTATTTGTTAGGGCATCACTGCAGCATCCGACCAGAAGATATGTGTTTGGAAACCTGCAAGCATGACGGATGGATGCATTACAGTAACCATGGCAGCATGTGAAGAAGCTTGTTGACAAAAAGCTCTTGGCCAGCAAACAAGTAAGCATCTAGCCACGAGTCATGTGTATCATCATCTAGCCCCAGCATTGACACAAATCCTAAGATCGGGTCTTCTTCAACTGCTGTTGCTGCTGCTGCTGAGAGACAGATGCAGACTACATTGACAAGAAAAAGGCTTCGGTAACTTTGAAACTAGACACGAAGGACGAGAAGAACAAGACTTACGACTTCTTAGCTTGCTCTAGGCTTCGTGCATGGCCGAAGTGGAAAAGGTCGTAAATCCCATCTGCATACACGCGGACAGATTTCTCCAACCTTGTTGCATCATCAGCTACAGGGCATGGAAGAGGTGCATATCGCTTGGGCGGTGGAGGGGGAGAAGAAGGGGGTGATGGCGATGATGATGGTGATAGTGGAGGAGATATATAAGTCTCCCCTGCATCATCATCCTCATCCTCCTGAAGCTCTGAGTGCTGCTGCTCTTGCTCATCTGTAGTTGTTGTTGACGATCCAGGCTGATCCTCCTCTTGCTCCTCCTCCTCTAGGGTTTGATCACTGGCAGAAACCAGCTTCTTCGGCCGCCTCCGAGTCATCATTTCGTTCTCGTTCTCGTTCTCCTGCTCGCGATGATCAATTGCTTCCCACTCCATACCGATCTTCCCTAATCTCCGAGCAAAACAAAACAAAACAAAACCTTCTTGCACACATCTGAGCTATGGACAATTCCCGGACTCTTGTATGTACGTATGTATATGTATACGTCTCTAAATGAACTTTTGCGAACAAATTCAAAAAGAAATTCTGATGAGAAATTCTTTGTCACATCAGTCTACACGAAATTCCTCCCCGTTTTCGACATCGCAATCGCCATCGACGAGAGAAGCGTGGTGTGCACTGCTGCGGTGGGGTCCAGAACTTCGTCGTCGGTCGAGGGGCAGTTGCTGTGGCGGGGGGTCCAGAGTTCGCAGTTGCTGGGAGTTCGCGGGCGCGACACGGGGCCTGGAAAACCAGTTGACGAGTGTCATCGGCTCAGGCCACCAGTCAGTTGCACATCTCACTAGGCTAGTTTACCCCCTACCAACCCCGAAATTTTTATAAATTAAAAAATTATTATTATTTTATTTTATTTATTAAAAAAAAGCCGCCATTCTTTCTGACTTTTGTCATTATGAATTTTACATTCTTGTCACTAGGTACCCTTTTTTTTCCTTTTTTTGTTAATTAAAACTTTTACTTTGGTGGTTGTCAAAACCCTTTTACTAAAGGACCCTTTTACTAAAGGCCCCTTTATCTTGTAATTGAGGTGTGCAAAGCACCAACTCTAGGTGTCTAGGTGGCAATTTGCAAATAGTGTACAAAGTCATGCTATCCACCTCTTTAGCTACTTTAGGCATTGACCTAAAGATGGTGAATAGCCTACATAGTTAGTCTCTTTAGCCATTTTTAACCTATTGATTTTACCTATTTTATGTTGTCCATAGTCGCATTTTTTTTCATATTTTTGGAATATCAAGTGGATGGCTCTTATTATTACCATTGTTTTGGTGCAATTATGGTGATATCACAAATGTTAAATGTGAGGCTTATGGCTAAATGAAACGTGCATTACTAAAATGAAAAATGGCCTATGTGCAATAACAAAATTCATTGATAGGGTGACAAAAGTCTTGACTTTACAAGAATATTATAAAATATAAAATATGGCAATAGCATCTATATATTATAAAACATTATGACAATTACATCAATGTCATTAAAGTTTCTTAGAATTTAAAAAAATACTTGTTAAAAGTTTTTTCAAGCATGAATTTTAAATGACCATCGATAACTAAGCACCCAAAACAAGAGAGAACATTCATAAAACAAAACAAAACAACGATAATTCAAAACAAAACAAACATAAAATGACATAAGAAAAAAAACATTGATACATGACAACAATATAAAAAAATCAACAATCCACAAGCCTCACATTTCACCCACAAAGTTGAACTACAAACTTTAAATGAACACCAAAAAAAAAACAATAGAAAAAACAATGAAAGTTGAACTACAAACTTTGAACGAACACCCAAAAAAAAACAATAGAAGAAGCAACAAAAAAATCAATAGAGGAAAATGGGTTAAATTATAGACTTTAACTAAACACCAAAATAAACATTGTTCCAACCCCTAAGAAACAAGATGAAACAAATTAAAGTAAAATGTATTGTTGGAAAATAAATTGAACATGGTTCCTCAAACAAGACAAATCAAAATAAATGGACCAAATGCAAAAAAACCACTCAATTTTCTAGCTTAAACATTTCATCATTAAGATATGGCAATGGTAAAACATTACCATTTGACTACAAACAAGGTACATAGTTAGCAATTCCATAATACTTTAAGTTTTTTATTGTCCAACTGTGGCTTTCTTCCCTTCTTCAAACATTACATCATACCATAAGTTCTCCAAAATGAAAAAAGGTTGTGAAAACATGTTCACATAGTTGGAAAATGTTCATTTAATCTCTTTTTCTTACATGAAAGAGAATGTTGAGAATATCCTCTCATCAAAATTCCTTAATACTTGAACAACAACAATTTCTACTAACTTGAAATATTCAAAAAACAAGTTCCTAAATATTCATGAACATGACAAAGTGTGCCACATATGATTGAAAGGATCCATTTCAAATGGAGACTGATCCATGGCAACTGTAGTGTTTAAATTCATCTTACATTTGAAAATGTTACGCTATAAATCAAGATCTTGAAAGGACAATATTGGAAACCACATTGCAATACCCAATTGCATTCACAATAATAATGATTTTTAATTAACAGATAATGTTGTTCAAAATTCAAGTTGGCACTATGTTGTAACCAATATTGGGGATCGACAATCCCCAATGTGTCGATCAAATAATTGGCAAGGAATCAATCAATTAGGTCTTTTGTCAAGGTCTTTGTAGCACTTGCAAACAAATAAAATTTGGATGTTAAGGAATACTAAGAATCAAAACAATAAGCAAAACATAGATCATAAAGAATGTGTTCAAATGTGACAAACCATAAACATGTTAAATGATAGGAAATTTACCTTTGCACAACTCTTTCACCTCTTCCAAGAAATAACATATGTTTTTCTAATGACAAGCCCAAGTTTTCTAATCACACAATCTAAGTAAGTAGCATCAAAATTTTGTTTAACACATTGAAAAGTTAAACATTCAACCTTCACTGTGTTCAAATCAAGCTCTAAAGCAATCCAAAACTAACTAACCATTTTGTGTTTATAATCCAACAAATCCTTGAAGGCATATAAAACAAAATATGTGTCTATATGATTATAAAGACCATATAATTGACCTTGGCAAACCTTAATTACTACCACATAATTATAAACAAATTTGATTAAAAAATGAATGGTTTTGAACATAAATAACAAACATCCAAGCCCAATTGGAATCGAAGTGTCACAAAACAAATCAAAGCTTGTTTGTGCCAAGTTCAATTCCTCACAACTTTTTATCATCTTCAATGTCAAAGGCATGTACTCTAAAAAAACTCATTTCATTGGGTTTGTAAAATTTTGTTGCCCTTGGTTAACATGGGTTCGTCCAACCTTAAATAAATCACTTTAAAATTCCAAATGGTGTGCAAAATAATAATCAATGAATTTTATTGAAGAAAATTAATTTTAATTTTACTTAAACATAAATAAAATGCCTATATAATTCATTATATATATATAACCATTATTTCAAAGCTAAAAATATCATTTTATTTTAGATGTTTCGAAAAATATACAAGCTATGATTTCCTTGAGTGGCCAACTTTGGGAACTTGATGTGCTACTTTCGGCTATGAACAAAAAATGAACAAAAAAATTGCAACAAAGATTCAATCCTTGAAACAATTAGCAAATGAAATAGTGTTTATATAGTCAGGTCTATGTAATGGCTTATGCAATGGATACCTTTTATATATGGACATAATTGTTCTTTCATTTGTTTTGTAACACCATCTTTAGCTCCCTACAATGCCAAAATTCAAAAAATAATGTTAGATCACTAGCCAACAAAACCAACAAAACATGTGTTGCAAGTTGTTGATGTTACAATTAGGCACACAAACAACAATAATGTAAATTTTTCTTCTCTTTGGATTCACATGACATTAACCAAGCTTAATATTAAAGCAAAAAAAAATTTACACCAATTGAATGTTGCTTTTAACACATGCCTAACAACTTTTCACACAAACTTAAGAATTTTCATAGCCAAATCAAGAATTCACAAGACAATGTCAATTGAAGAAAAGTTTTTTTGGCATTAACTTGGCCATGCAACAAACCCTCATTGAACCACATTCAACATCAAAAAAAGAGAAACCAAAAATCCATTGTCCGTTATAACATTTCTTCTCCTCTAAAATTTTAAATAAATAAATATAAGAAGAAAGACATAGGGCTTGCTATATTCTCTTACAAAAAACACTTGCAAGTTGACATATGATAATAGAAAAACCCCCATTTTGTAATTATGTCTTCAACTACATTTCAACTACAAAACATAATTGAAAAGAACAAATGTAGTTGCAAAATATTTTTTACAACCAGGATTTTATTTTTTCAATTATAAACCAAAAAAATCAAAAACTATAAGTCGAAAATGACATTATAGTTGAAAGTGTCAACCACATGTCAACACCACAACAATAGCCACTACTTACCATTTTAGTTGTAAATTGCATACCACTATAGTTGAAAATTGGTGTCAACTATTTTCAATTGGTGGATGAACTTCATTTGTTGACTTGGCATGAATTTAACCAAAAATCCTATTGCAATTTCAGCTAGGTTGCAATTATGTAAGTTGAGCATTTCAACTAGGTTACAACTATGTAAGTTGAATTTTCAACTAAATTCTAACTATGTAAATTGAAATTTTGGCTAATGGTTTGGTGACATGTGGCACACTCACAATGTTGACGGATGGCACATTCACTAATTTTAGGGTTTATGACACATGACATGCTCACAAAATTTGGAATCCACAAATAATTAAATGACATGTGACATGTTCACAAAGTCTGGGGTTCACAAATAGTTAAATGACACGTGGCATGTTCACAAAGTTTAGGATCCACGAATAGTTAAACGACACATGACACATCCACATCCATAGGCTAGGCCATGTGATGTTTTAACCACGAACCACCTAGCATAAACATAAGTTGTGTTTAAACCTAGCCACCTATGTTAGGCCTAGATCTAGGCTCGTGGCACTTCACAAATAACATAATATTTCATTTAGTTTAGCCTTTAAGGTTGAGTTTTTTTTATTGGTTCATCCCAAATGGTTATTACATTTTCATGTTTATTGTCTTTCTCTAGTCATCCTAATGCATTCCTTTATATAGTTTGGATTATTGAATTAAAAGCCAAACAATATGGGATAAACATTTTAATTGTAATTTAGTTGTAACCCAATTACAATTTTATTATATCTCAAATAATTATAATATAGTTCCAACTAAATTATAAACTAGTTTAAATTTAATTAGGCCTAAACCTAAACCACTTTTCTATTTAACCTAACCTAAGTTAGATATGTTGATTATTTGTAATAATTATTTTTCAACCATTTAAAATTATATAATTATAAATTTAATCATAAATTTACTATGTAATATGAAATTTTTTAATAAAAATTTTGAAAAAATAACTGTAATTATATATTAAATAAATAAATGTTAATTATTAATCAATATTTAAATATGAATACTTTTTTATAATTTTTTATTCACATTTCATAATATAAAAAAATAAACTCAAATATTTCAAAATTATTAATTTTAAATATATATATATATAATTAAAAATTGATAATTAATATTTTTATAATTACAACAATCACATTAATAATAATATTTGCATCATACATAACCATTCATATAGACAAATAAAATTTACATGTAATTTAATGTTGAATGAAATGTTATTACAATTTAAAGCAAATATTAAGATATCATGTACATAAAAATGAATAAACATTCAAGTTCCATAAATTATTATTTATGTGTCATTACTTGATATGTTGCAAACTAAATAATAAATTACATGTATTAAACATACACATTATTACAAACTTGTATTTCATAATTTCTTTAAATTTTATTTCTTTAATTAAAATTTATTATTTACATGCACACAAAAAAAATTACATCATGCATAATGATTCATTTTATACAAATACAATTTACATGTAATTTTATTTATTTACGAAGGTAGGTTGTTTGTTTTATTTTGGTTTGTCATGTTGAGATATCCTACACCAAAATGCATGCAATTTTATTATATCTTTGAAAATGTATCAATGAGTAGGGGTGCATTGTTTTGGGTTGAAAAATTTTGGAACTACAATGCAAAGGTTATTGATTATTGAACCATTTTCTCAATAAACATTAATAAAATCATAAATAAAAGTACATTGGAATCCAAAGGTGTACTTGGTGTTATTAGAAAATAGTTGTTGAGTCAAATTTAATGAAGTTTATTTCATAATTTTCCGAACTTGAGGTGTGGACGATATTGAATTTTTAGTGAATTTTGTTGTTGAAAATTCAAATAAATTCCAAAAAATTGGGTTTGGAAAGGAAAATGAGTTGAGTGTGTTCACACTTGGGGCTAACAACATAGGTTATGTTATTTATCCATGAAGGAAGGTAGTTTGTTTTGTTTTATCATAACGAGATTTCCCAAACCACAGTGTTTTAAGCTATGCTATGGCACTTATCATGAAAAATCTTTCAATGAATAAGGGTTCACCAATTTAATGTAAATTTTTTGGAATTATGGTGTGGAAACTATCGATTATCAAACCATTTTTTCATTGAAATTAAATAAAACCAAGATTGAAAACTATATTGGAATTTTGGGGTGTTTTTGTCATTGTTGGAAAACCATCACCAAGTTTGGTTTAATAGAATTGATTTCATAATTTTGAGACCTAAGATGTGAACAATATTATTGAATTTTTAATGGGTATTGTTATTGGAAATTCAAACAAATTGCAAAAATAAATTCGGAAGGAAAATCCAATTGAATGCGTTCACACTTGGGCCAATGACACATGGTACATTAATGTTTAATGAGTTTTTGTTATTATTTTAAACAAATATTGAGATATCATGTGTATAAAAATAAATAAACGTTAGAGTTTCACAATATTATTAATTATGTATCATTATTTGATATGTTGTAATGGTCTACATAGAAATAATAAAGTACATGTATTGAACATAAACATTATTATTAACATATATTTCAAATTTTCTTTAAACTTTATTTTGAAATTATATTTTAATATTTATGTGCATTAAAAAACCATTCATTTATATAATTAAATTTTTAATCTAATTTAATTTGATCATAATTTTAAGTAAATATTAAAATATTATATGTATATAAAATTGAAGTTACCTACTAACTATTTGGCCTAATTGAGAGAGATAATCACAATACAATTTCAAACAATACTACATTTCATCCATCTTCTTTTACATGTTATCATCTATATATACATGTGTGTTGATGGTGTCACCAAAATAATTGAACAATAGTCAATGTTTTAACTCTATACCAACTATAGAACCTTAGATGCTAAGAATATTTTGAAAATGACCCTTTAATTGAAATACGTTTCACATTTTTTAGTAACATTGTTGGCTGTTCAACTTGAAGACATTATTGATGCTGGGAATATTTGACAATGACCACTCAGTTAAAAACAGTTTTAAACCATAAACCAATATAGTAAACTAATCAATTTAATTAGTAGTTGCCAAAAACATATTTTAAAATTGAAAAAATCATAGTTGCAACATAATTGCAAATGTCATGCAATTGAAAATTTCTGGTTTTAAAAATGGGGTTTTCTACTAGTGTAAAAAGGATTTTTTTCCGTGTTCCATTTAAAGTTTTGGAATGTTTGGCTTAAAGCTCCATTATTAATGCACCTCCTATTTGTTTTTTTATTTAAAATTCTTCATAGGCCAAAGGTTTAAACAAATCACAACCAACTCCTATAGAATAAACATCACAAACTCGGTAGGCTTCATAGGTTCATATAAATTTTGTGCAAAATCTAGTTTTCATAGGTTTGTCCAAAAATCACATGAATTATGTGTTATGAATAATAATTATTATATTTGTACATATTGAATATCTTAAATATTCAAATGAATGGGATTCTTTTTTTAATTTGGACACATGAATGTTCATATTTAATACACAAAAATCTCATTTTTTATGCAAAATTACATCGTGATAATTATAAGGATTTAGTTAAAATGTAAATCATACATACTTCACATCTAGACATCATAAGTAAAAAAGACACATAAACCTAATGTATATATTTTTAGTGCCATTTTTACATTTTAGAGCCCATTGATTTTGAATAGACATATTGTTTTATGATTTTCACATAGATTATGTTGAAATTTCATGATATTGGAAGTTTATAATGAGGTTAAAGTGAACCCACACCCACATTGTTTGACGCACTCCCAACTCCTTAAAGGGGCTCAAATGTGAGCCCAAGTAGAAAGCAGCGAAAAAGGAGGAGTTAGAGCACGCTCCCTAGCTCACAACCCTTTGAGGGGTAGAGGGGTGGGTTGGAGCTCCGGGATGGGACTAGGAAGAGTTGACAAGCTTTAATCACTCACATGGGCCTGCACACAACCCACACAAAGTGGTTAGTGCAAAGTTGGAACACCCTTGGTGCTAGGACGAGCCACGAGCAACACGGACACACAAGATTCACCACGGCCCGGACTTGCGGGAAGCCACCACCTTCCCCCTTATAGTATACTCTGTGACTCTCCACGAAGCCCACATCTAAATGGCTATTTTTCCGAAATCGCGCCAAATGAGACTCCTAGGACTTTGGAGCCCCATAACTTTGCAAGGAGACCTCTGATCGCGATGCAGTCTAAAGCAAAGTTGTAGCTCTCGTTGAGAGCTTTCCAACGCCGTGTTGCACTCCCGTATCGGACATCGGAAAGAGGTCGATTCTCGACCTTTTGTGGTCGGGAGTCAAACTGGCAGTTTGACTCCCGGCCCTTCTTTTGGCCATAACTTGTGTTTCAGATATTCAAATGAGCCAAGAAAGCCCATTTTAGACATCTTCGCTCCAAGAGCTTTCCAATGATATAAAGAACGCCACGAGCCATTGAATTTTGACCCCTGTAATCGCTCTTTGAAGTTTCGGAAGTCCACCGGGACTCCATCTCCCAAAGTGGGAGTTGCCTTGGGAGTGTGAGGGCTCACTCCCTCACACTTTCTAACACTTTCTTGCACTCCCAAGAATATGTGATGTGACTCCCAGGCTTCCTTTTGCCTTGACTCCCAGGCTTCCTCTTGGCTTTAACTCCCGGGCTTCCTCTTAGCCCGCACCCTTGCAATTCCCTTTGCTTTGGTCGCGAGCCCAAAGCTAGGGTTGCGACATTGTTGGTTTTTACCATGGTACCAATGTGAGTGTTGGTTCACACAAGGTGATTAAAAGGCAACATGTTATGTTCATGGTTCAATGACACATGAATTAATGATAGTTGTAAAGGGTTGCATAAAAATCACAAACAACAATTTGCCATCTACATTAAGATTTTGGCATTGATCCCCTAGAAAAAATAGGTGATTATGGGAATTGAAGACTAACAATCAAGTTTTGATTCAAGATTACATGCTCCAAATTGAAAACAATTTATGAAAACATAAAAAAATTAAAAGACATGTTACTTGATAAAAGCAAAGGAAGAGGAGGAGGAGGATTTTTTCTTCCAACATTTTTGCAAAATAACAAATCCTTCAAATTCAAAACACCATTTTCTCAAACAAAAAACATCCATCTTGCTTATCAATATTTACACATATTTGCTAGACCTCTATCATAATTAAGAATGTTGTAACAAAACCAAAATCTGTAAAATGCCTAAAAGAGAAATCACACAAGAAATAACCCATAACAAAATTTAAAGAAAATCCTGAAACCCAAAAAAATTCAAAAATTTGTATAACTAAAAGTAATGATTAGTTTACCCATGAATATTATTAGTTTTTCAAGCAATTTTGTAGAAGGAAAAATTCAATTCTTGTAACTTTTATCAAGATTGTTGTAATTAATTTTTAAAAATAAAGCGATTAATGAATCACATTTTCAAATATTCCTTTCATAAATAGGACTAATAATTAATCTAACAAATGGGAAGAAGAGCCCAAATCTATGATATCTTTTAACCTCCTTTAAAACATCAATTGCCATATATTATACTACTGGTAACCTATGCCTGCAAGGCACGACACGGCACTGAAGCAGCGATGACCCCTGATGACGACCCCTGAAACCCTAAAGCTCAACGACATTCTGCCATTTTAGAAAGTCATGACTATGGCAAATTGGAAAAATATAAAAAACCGCCAGTTCCATATTTTAGTTCATTGATTTTTTGAGAACCGTGAAAACGAATGGTAAGAACCACCCTTCTAATAACTCGCTAATGGTGGTTGGTTCTAGTGTTGGTTCCGGTTCTTTGAATTTTTTTCCCCATAATCAAAGAATCACCGGTTTCGGTTCTTTCAAAAGAAGAACCAGAGGTTTTATGAAAGAACCGATAAAAAAACGCACTGGTTCTTAGACTTTTTTTTTTTTTCCTGAAAATTTGGGAATCATGGTTATATAGCCACACCGATTGTTTGAAAATTTTAAAAAGCGGCCGCTAGGTGAGTGGTGCATACCCGGTATGATAACCAGAAGGCATCTTTCATTCATTCATTCATTCACAGAAGCGCCCCACAGTGATGGGAAAACATGCGTTTGTGCCCTATTGGGTACGATGGGAACGTACTTTCTTTTCCTACGTGGTGGAACGGGCCATTCTAAGATGCTAAACACCAATTTCCATCAGATCACATTGGGCCAGAGTGACTACCCACCATCACTGACTAACTGACTGACTGACAAACTTGCTGAATTAATATATTAGATTAGAGTTTCAACAATGGATGATTCTTGAAAATAGAAAGGAATTTTTCATTTACAACATTGATTCAAGTCAAAAAAATTTGAAACATTTATAAAAGAAAAAACTAGACATCACACAAAAGAACATTGTATCATTTTTTTGAATTCAATAAATGGTTCAACTAAGCAATCCACCTTCCTTCACCTACCAAATTTTTTAACAACAAACCAAGAAAAATCAGCCATGAATATCCAAACCCAAGTACTTTTTAAAAAAACTTAGAATCACATTCATTTTAGGTCAAAGTAAATCATACCCAACAAAAAACCTTCTAAAGAAAATTGGTGCATAACAATCCACCTTTCCTTGAACTTACAACAAATGTAAAGAAATACATAAACTCAAAGAAGTAAATTTTTTGTGCACAAAATTTTAATCCAACTTACATGTGACTAATGAAAAAGTATTTAAAGCATAATGAAACATTAATATTCTAATCACATGCAAGTAAAATAAATAAATAAACAAACAACAACACATGGAATCATAACCTGACTTGTATTTTTACTCTTTAGAATTACAATGGCCACCACCACATCCAAAAACTATTGATATTCCTTAGGTAAAAAAACTCTAAAGCAAATTATTCAATTCTTATTTATAAAGTTTTAAATCATGTCTTCCTTGAAATTTCCCAATACGATTGAAAATTTGCAATATATAGTTTCATCATAGATGTATATATATTGGAACTATAAAACACCTTCTTCCCTATCCCTTCTAGCATTCAATGTACAAAAGGAGCTCCTCTTGTACAATATCATTAACATTTCTTCTTGACATTTTTCTTTGCACAAATTCTCATTATAATCAAAGCTTTTGCAATCAACAATACAAAACAAACAGCTTTTCAACCATATCACATGTGATAATCAAACAACATAGAAATTTGTCTTTGTGTATTTGTTTTTCTACCCACCTATTCACATGGTGCAAAACTTGCAATACCTTATTTCAATTCAGTTTATCATATTATTTTTCAAGTATTGTAATCACCATACTTGGAGATCACAAAATAGATGGAAAGATGTGCATCGAAAGTGAACAAAACAAAACACTTTCGTAGAAAGTTTAATCACACATTGATTATCCAATGAAACAAGTTTCAAACAAAATCAAGATCTTACATTGTGATTCCTAGAACTTGCAAAATCATTTAGTAAACAAATATTCAAATATTCAAAAAAACATACATAGCCATAGTTACTACATGACAAAGTTTTTGTTTTCAAAGTTGCTAAATAGTTACAAGTTGTATTACAATTTATTCAACTTGGATGTTTTGGGACCTACACAATCACAATTCATAATCAATCATTTATTTTAATTGCATAAAAACTAATAAGTTAATAACAAAATATTTCTATAGATAAGAATAATTAATGATATTTGCAAATACATAAAACAACATGGGTGATGATTTGAATATTTCTATTCATTACAGCCAAAAAACTATAAGCTTTAATAATCTCACACAATCATAATAAGGGTGTCAATTGCTTGAATGTCACAAAAGAGAAAAGTATTAACTTACTTTTGTACTAAAAATTGTCATGTTATAGTTTGATTTTTCTTTTGGCACAATTATGAAACTCAATGTGCAAGAAACATTTACAAAAAAACATCTTCAAGAATTTTTTTAATTCAATTGGGGATCCACACCAAATAGTGGCTTACTAAATTTTGACACATCTAGGTGCAATTAAAATGGGAGTGTCTATGTACATCATTTTGATGGTCTCCCAAGTGATTTAAGACTTTCAGGTCCACTCAAAGATTTCAACTTTGCATAATAAATTAGTGACCGAGGCCATGATGGAAGCAAAATCCTATATGAAACATCAATAGAATTATGCCCTATCATTGGAAACCTAAATGTCTTTGAAGGTTTTCGATGGTACATGTTGACCATTGTCAAAATGTTCTTTAAATTAAATAATTTTCTTTCCCCTAAATATGATGTATCTGAAGATGACTTTATAATACACCAAACACGTGCATTTATCTGGGTCAAGGTTTATATTAAATTTGTGACATTTGTCAAAACGTAGGTGTAGCTTGGCCAAATGGGTTTTTTTTATCATTGAAAACATTAAAATCATCCATGACTAGTTTCATGAAAACTCTTAAGTAGTCTTGGAAAGTTAGACTAACAATCCATTGGCATGTTGGTGGAACATTTTTCAATCCCAAAGCCATGACCAACCACATAAAAATTTCCCAATCCATGATGGACGAGGTTTTGTATCTATATTTCAAGGCTATCATAATTTAATGTTAATAAAAAAACCATTGAAAAAAAAAATCTCATGACAAAGCAAGTTATCGCATGAGCCTAGAACCTAGAGCTAGAACTTGGGATGGTAAAATGTCTTTTCCTCTATAAACATGCAAGTAAAACCCAAGAATTTAACTACAAAATGAATGTCATACTAGTAAACTTAAAAGCAAACATGGGGATGAATGTAAGCATTCATTTTCATTATGGATGACTGATTTTTTTCATTCATCTAATATACATATGAAAAAAAAAAACATTTAGTACATGTTTTTAATAAATAGAACTTCCATTAGAATTATGGATGAATGTTTTATTTTATCATTAAAATTTTACGGATAATTTTTTTCCATGATTTTAATTAACTATAACTTCATGAAATACAATCTAATTATATATAATATAACATTTGTTGAATAATATAATATAAATACCATTATAGATGCATTTCATTGCTATGGTTTTAAATTCCATTATTTTAAAAATGTTTTAATTATATTACCATTACTATGCTAACATCCACCCCATGGTCATTGTTTTTTTTTTAATTAATAAAATATTTTTATTTAATTTTTTTCGAACAAACTAACCTAATGTCATTGACAATAGTGGGTTTTTTCCTCTCCCTCTTCTAATGGTGCCACAACTTTTTCCAAACCTATTTATAAATATTGTTGGTAACAATGGGGGTTTTTTTTTTCATTCTTCATTAAAGGTCCCATGACTTTCTTCAAATTTAACCAATGTTATTGATAACAATGAGTTTTGAATGTTTTAATATTTTATACAATGTAATATCGTTAATGATAGTTTTTGAAATAAATTAAAATTTATTTTTATGCACCTTACTTAACTTTCTTCAAACAACCTACTATCATATATGACAATGAAATTTTTTAATAATTATTTTATTTTCAAGGCACCTTAGTTTTCCACAAAATGAATATATAATGTTGTTGATAATAATTCGATAAGGGGGGTGACATTCATTCCATGCCAATATTTCTTGGATTGTTTAACATTATTTATGAAAATGATTTCTTAAAAAAAAATTAAATCATTTTGGTCCCATCATCATATTTCCCCTATTATCACAATTTCATTATCAATTATTATTAAATGACATTCAAGTTTGAGATATTAATATTTAGACAACAAATGAAGATGGATATAAATAATTTTGAATTTATTTATCTTCCAATCATGGATGAATTTCATCCAATGATTTATTTATTTATTTCAAATCATAAATGAAATTCATCCATGCAAAAATGACATTATGAAATCATTCATCTATGGACATATTCATCCATGTAGGTGGATTAAAATGATATTAAACTTTAAGTTCCAAGCTTAAAGCTCCACACTAAGGCTTCAACCTCATGCATAACCCATCCTCATCTCATGACCTACCACCATATTAAAAACCTCATGGTTAAAGGTTAAAAAATAAAGGTTTTTTTGGGTAGTTACATTCAACTTCCTGAAGTTTACGCAAATGTGCAACTTCCCATTTTTTTAATACCACCATGTTATGGGAAAAATTCATGTCACCACTTCCACCATAATGATGAATTTGATAGCAACTTATTTAAATCATGTTTTACAACTACTACATAGTTTGGGTTCATTCAATACCTAGTTTGATGAGCTGGTGGGATGGTGGTATCTAGCTCAATCTATTGTTGGACTATGTGAGGTGAGATCCCCTTTAGATTTTTGTAGGTCCATGCAAAAACAATATCCTTATATTCCTTCAGCAAATTATTTACATGTTTTGTTGTTTATGGATTAAAATCAACATTAATTTTGACCAATTATGGTTCCTTTGTAATGTTCAAAGGAATATACGAATAATTTGCTTTGATTTTAACAATAATTATACCCACCCAAATCTCACCAAAAATGTGAAGGAAATCAAAGGTAAGATTTTTCATACAAAAACCCAAACTAATGATTGTGGTAGTTATGATTTTTGGTTCTGGTAAGGTAATTGTCCCAATTGTGGAGAAATATGGGTTAGTTGCCAAGAGTACATCTTCTTCTTCATCTATGACGCCATCAATGGAATTGTAATAAAGAAATATTATTGGTCATTTCATGTTACCATCAAAATGTTTGGTCACCACTATGATGTGCATAATGCCATTGCCCTCAATAGTTATCATATTGTTCCCCCAATCATCTGTAACTTTAGTCTTGTGCAACCATGGGCACCCAAACAACATGGAATAATTGGAGTTTAACTGACATTAAATGCTTTTGTTTCCGATGTTTTGCTTAAGGTTGTGATTGTTAAAACCATGTTAACAACAATTTTTTCTTAAACTTTGTCGCCAAACCTTCGTATTTGAACATGTTTTGAAAACTTGTCAATGTGGGCAATAATGGATTTTGTGGTTTACGTACCTATAGATGAAACAACAATAAATCATTGGACCATCATTGGACCGTCATTGGACCACCCTTGTTTCCCTAGTTTGTGACTATAGTATAAGTGATGTTTTGTTCATCAAAATTGATAACTAAACCAACATCAACCCATTTATCTCTATGATTTGGAATGGGTTGCCATTTTTTGCAACATCACAAACTTCCCATCCCATGATTTGGTAATGGAAATCACAAGAAAATTGTTATTTCATGGGTTTGTACGTTTTGCACATGAATGTCATGTGTTTAAAACACAAAATGAGACATATATAAGTAGGATGCAATATTTTCATATGAATAAAAATCCATCCACCAAATAACTTTGTTGATGGAATTATTCTACAACTAATGTTCATTTATGGATGGTATTAGGGCAAACCCAATCCTTGGGTGGTATTACTCATAACCACCTCACCTGCAAAACTCAAAAAAACCTATGGACAAAGTTAAATTTTATTAACTATTTTTAAAATTTATATATATGATTTTTATTATTGACGACCGCATGGGCTTCATGTTCCCCACCTATGTATACATTATGGAAAATTTGTAAACATTTACATAAGTCATAAAAGTAATAAATGTGTGTTCTTGAACTGTTTTTAACATGTGTTCATGAAATTCCTAACCCCTTATCATTAAATGTCAAGTTGCACCCATTGTAAAAATAATAATTCTATGCATCAACTATGGTCATTAAGGTACGGGCCAAATTGTTGATTGAAACAAAAAAGAATTATTACAAATTTGTAAACATGAATGATGCAATGACCTTTTAAGACCTACTAGTTTTGACCTTCAAATTTTTTTAAATTTTTTTGCAATTACTTCAATCCACTATCTATTAAAGAATTTTTAAAAAATAATTTGAGGAATTCTTAGAATTTAAGCATTAAAAAATGAAAAAAATGGCCTTTTGTGTTCTTGAACAAAGGAACCCCGAACATTACTTTCTTCAAACTTTTATTGATCATTCATTTGAAATAGTAAAATCCAATTATTTGTAAATCCATTAAATTCTAGATGACAAGTGGGTAATATTTTAATATAAAAATTGAATCAATGATTTATCTGAAGTGTGTCCTATGTTGTTATAAAATTAGATGGGTCTAAAACATTGGGGCATGACCTTTCTAGGAGTACCACCCAATTAATATGGGTTTGCCCATTAATTTGTGCCTATCAGAATTGGCAATAATATTTTTTCACTACTACAAAATGTGAATGTAGTTCAATAGTCCTCATTCACTATGCTAGTGAATTCGTTGCATTCCCATTAAGTCTTGTTCACTACAACCAGTGAATTCACTCAAAATATAATGAAATCACTTGGCGTATATGGACACTTTTTATTGTAAATGTTTACACCATGAAACACATTACATAAGTTCATTGCATAAATAATAACAAACATTTTACTCCAACAATATATTTGTATGTATTAATATTCAATGTTGGAAAATATTATATTCATATGAACATTTTTTATGATCAATATTCTCCAATGTCATACACTTTATTTATGACAATGGTGTTAAATTAAAACATTTTAAATTTACCATTATCAAATATCCTATTTAATATATATTGTTAGATATAATTTGTGAAGAGGTCCACTTTGTCTCTATTCAAAAGTTGGGTTGTATTTTGATAGTTGTCAAATATGGAATGATGTTTGTGCATTTGCAATGTAAGAATAACCTCATTGTAATGTGAAAAATAGTTTAATGTTAATATTTTAAATCTCAGCATGATTCTTTTATAACTATAATGCAACTAACAAACAACATACACATAATGTCATCATTAATTTATCATTGAAATATAATATAAACAACACATGTCATAATCATATAATCACTAAACAATAAGCTTTATATTTACAAACAAACATTTAAATTCAAAATAAGATGTGTTTTGTAATTTAATTGAATTTCGAACAAAAAAACTACTCAAAATTCAATATTTTTCACAAATGCCATTGAATTTATGCAAATCCAAACACCTTCATCAAATCCTATGAATTGAAAGTTTTCTAATAATAACAAAAGTGTGCCCAAATTCCATTATAATTTTTTTACTTAAATGAATTTCCAATGAAAAAATTGTTTTCTATAACTTCGTCACTATAAGTTAAAACGTTATGAAACCAACTTGATACATCTTTATTCATTGAAAACTTGTCAAGGACACCAAAAGCATGACAAGACGCACGATGGTTTGGTAGATTTCCATGTGACAAACAAATCAAATAAATTACTTTCTTCCATAGATAAATATTGGAGGTTTTCAAGGACTATAAGTGAAGAAAAAACTTAATAAAAATCACCATTCTAATATTTGATTTTTAATGTGTAGTCAAAAATATAAAAAATGATTAAAGATTTGTACTTCATATTTGGTTTCTAGCCAAATTTGGCTAAATTTTCTTAGGGATGATAGTTATTTTTATTACAAACAAAAATTCCTTAAAAGGAATAATGACCATCACCTACATAGTATATATTGGCACCTTCACTTTTTAGGGCGAAACCTTTTATTATAGAAACTCCACATATGCATCATACACCAAATAAATATAGTCAATATATGCATTGTTGGGGCATTTGGGCCAATAAACTAGGTTTCGGTAAATGATCAAATGATTCAATAGTTGAAATGGGAATGTTCATTGCTCCATGTCCAAGTGTTCAAGAATTATCACTAGTTTCTTGAAGTGTACTCACATGCGACATTGGATAGCTTGTCATGATTTCTTGTGTTTATGCCAATTGGAATGAATGTTTCACCTATTGATGAATGTGGTAAAAGTTCATGAAACATTACCCTACCATCCTTTTTTCTGCCATGAATTGTTGTGCTTTGTTTTGACAAGATGTAAGTCAAATCTTGTAAAACCTTGGAGACAAATGGTGAAACATCCTTAATGCCAAAGCTTTCTATTATATTTCCAATGATGTTTCTTACTTTCCCTACTAATACAATGATAAAAAATGGAATGCATTTTCCTCAATATAAGACATAATATTTTTAATATAGGATCCACACTTTTGAAGTGAGATTGAAAAATAAAATATAAGACTTAATTAAGTTCAATATGCAAGATTGGGTTTCATAAAACAAAAGTGGAGTTGTAACCGAATAATCCAATTCCTAACACAAGATTTCATGTCTTCATGAAGAATTGAGGATCCTAAATCATGGATCCAATTTTTAAAAAACTATTAGGTGGCAAATGTTCTTACAAAATCAAGGACTCATATTCCCAATTCAAAAGGATTTAATTAATTTCCTTCCAAAATATCCTATATTTTGGAAAATTATAAGGTCTTGTACTAGGTCTTATTAAGGATTCTAAATTCTTGAAACTAAACCTTGGTTTCTAAAAAGGTTAGTGGTTTGACACCTCTTGTGACAAAAATTATGAAGGTGCATTAATTGATCTTGACCATGTGTATGTAAGAAATTCATTAAGGATGATATTGAAAATGACACTAAGACTCAATGAACTAGATTGATTCATGTGCATCAAGATTAAGGACTAAAAGAAAACAATGGAAAATTGATTGTTGAAGATCATAGATCTTGAAACAAAACACACAAATGAATGGAAATAAATAACATAAACATGTAAACAACAAAATGTATTCAAAAGTGTGTT
>Ga0116227_10002927_pt1 | contig 38383 bp, 27 predicted proteins | sample S1TSphgellanicum_FD_89693 | JGI IMG/M metagenome (GOLD analysis project Ga0116227, IMG submission 89693) | Host-associated microbial communities from peat moss isolated from Minnesota, USA - S1T2_Fb - Sphagnum magellanicum MG | ecosystem: Host-associated > Plants > Peat moss > Unclassified...
AAATATAATCATACACACACGCATGAATAAAACATGTCGGTCAAGAATTCTCAAGAAAGAAAAAAGAACTGAAACATCATCATAAACAACAGTGATGAAACCGATTATTTTGTTGTTTCAGATTAACACAAAAGACAAAGGATGTTTTTCTAAATAAAGATTGAAGAAAACACAAAAAAACAAAAATATTGTTTGTTGGTCACCTATAATTCTGAAAATTTTATGGCATTTTCAAAGGCAAGATTCTTCAAGTACCTGGAAATTTTGACAATATTTTCTTTGCACCCAAATTTCAACAAAATGTCTCTAAGTTTGAATGTTGCAGGATCCTAACTAACATGCTGCAATGACCAATTCATTGTCAACTAGCCTAGTGTGACAACTGGTGTATCCATCCTGATTGGTACTGGCTGGATTGAACTGACATGAAAGAAAAAATCAATTGTTCTCAGAAACCAAAATCCTTCAACATATTATTATTATAACTCTATTATAACTAATCTCAAGTTTCAACACAAGCCAAAAATATCATCTTTCAAAAATCCTCATATAAAAAAAAAGAGAAAAAGACCTATTATTATTATTATTATTATTATTATTACCTAGTAGGGGCCATAATCCCTTAAGCTACTACAATCTAATATATTAATTCAGCTAAATTTATAACTGACAGCTGATGGACCTGGCACAAGTGTGAACAAGACCCAGATGATAGAGTCCAACTGTGGGCCGTCTGGGTGGTCTTCTTGCAGTGCAAACGTTTTCTTCTGGCTCTCCTCTCCTCCTTACGTCTCTTCTCCCTCTCTCATACAATGATGGGAAAGCATGTGTTTGTGCCCTATTAGGTATGATGAAAACGTACTTTCTTTTCTTACGTGGCGGAACGGGTCATTCCAAGAAATAACTGACATAGTAATTTTGACGAAGAATTTTTCATAGTCATGACTTTCTGAAATGACAGAATGTCGTTGAACTTTAGGGTTTCAGGGGTTGTCATCAGGGGTCATCGCTGCTTCAGTGCCTTGCAGGCACGGGTTACCACTAGTACTCTATAGTGAATATAAACACAATATCCTTGCCCTTGGTAGGCAAGGCCAACAATAAATGAAGAATGTTCTACTAAAGAGAGTTCTAAGGAGAGAGGGTTCACTAAAGTGCCTAGATGCAAGGCTCAAAAGAAAGAGCCCCACTGTGGTGAGGAGCAAATGGGTTTTTCAGGAATTTTTGTTTGTAGCCAAAGTGGCTATCATCCATAGGGAGATTCAGAAAAAGTGGCAAATCATCCATCCCCAAGAAGATTTTGTAAAATCTGGGTATAAACCAGATATGAAGTGCCAAAACTCTAATTAAATCATCCTTCTATAAGTTTGGCTACAAATAAAAATCTGGTAAATTTTTTATTATTTTTTCCCCTGACTTTTGGCAATTGACAACCTCAAAAATCACTTGAATTTTTTATTTTTAATTTCTCTTAAAATGGCAAAAAAATATCTCCATTAAAGTAAAGGCTGGTGAGGAGATGGTCCAGTAGGAGATGAAGAATGTCCATGAACGACTGCGGCAAAGGTGAAAAGGTCACCTTTAACTTGCCTACTCAAGGACACATCTATCTTTTACGGAAGCTTGTTTGTTTGTTTTGCTTGTCACATTGACATCTCCCAAACCATGACGCCCCTCACTGTGCTCTTGGTACTATTGGAAAGCCTTCGATAATGAGTAAAAAGTGCAGTGATGTAGTTTGCTAGTGTTTAGACCTATGATGCAAGAGTTATCGAATATTGAACAATTTTGTCAAAGAAATTTGAAAAAATTAAATTAAAACTAAATATTTCATGGAAATGAAGGCAATTTCTTCGTACTATTGGAAAGCCCCTTATGAGTGGGATTTCTTGAAGATGATTTCATAATGTTTAGACCTAATGAGTAGGAGATACTGAATGTTGAGGAAGTTTCATCATGAGATTTATTTATTTATTTATTTATTTTAAATTCACAATCAAGCTCTATCATCGAGGTCTTGTTCACACTTGGGCCTGTGGCAGAGGTCACACCAGTCATAGTAAAAATATAAAATACTAAAAATCCAAGCTGCTTGGTTGTATAGCACCAATTTAAAATTTTAAAATTAAAATAAATTAATTTTAAAAATTGATTATATATATATATATATATATATAACTGAAGACCCGAGTAGCACAGGAGCCAAAATCTGTTTTGCACCAGATGCAATTAGGTGCAAGCAGAAAATCTAAAATTTTGTTAGATCAAGCTTTCTAGAAGGAAGGAAGCAAGGAAGGAAGGAAGGAATGAGCCATGACTTCTGTGCTCACCACCAGAGCATGCTTGACTTAGTGACCTCTGAATTTAAGGGATATGTTTGAAGCCCAAGTACCTTAAAGATATTATTGTTGGACCATGAGCAAGGAAATCTTCCCTTTACAAAGTTCAGAGTCCAGACCACTTGTGTCCAAATAACAATTGCACTTCTTCACCGGGCAACCTGTAGAAAAAACAAAAAAAAACATGCAAAATTTGCGGTGGCTTACGTGAGGTGTATGAATGTCACCACCTTAACTTTTGGTGAAGAAGATGTTCTTTGTGTCATCGTGATGTCAAGAGTGTTTTTTTTGTGTCATCCCATTCCTTGCAAAAACAACAACAACAACAACGACATTGTTTGCTGAATTTCATAATCAAGATAAACCACATCCATAATCTTCTAGAAGAGCACTCTTGTTTATTTTTTCTTTGTCTGTTGGGGTTATTGATCTTGGGTTCTTCCTACTCTCAGTTCTACAACTTGTGTCTCTTTTGCTTAATGTTTTATGAGCTTCCATTCACCTTCAAAATACTTCCAAGTTTCCAAGTTTTGAAAATATTAATGACTATAATGTCATGTTATGTTGTAGTCTATGCTCTCCACATGTTCACCATGTTGGGTAATAGGTTTCTTTATACTATTACACCCTCCTCTTCTTCTTCTTCTTTTTTGGTTGTTGTATTAGCCTCAAAATGGGTTGGGTCTAAGCTTCTCTTCTAACCTAATAGGGTTTCTTTGTAGTGTAGCCATTATTGACCCTGCCTTGGTGAAACCCATTATAGAGTATAGTAGCTTCAAACTGCTTACATACATGATAGCCTATTTTTCGAATAATTGTATTGTTAAATCTTGTACAAGTATAAGGTGAGATGTTGCATTCATCAGTTGAATGAAAATATTATGTTATTTATTTTTTAACTTTAGACATTCATCCATTACGAATCAAATAAATGAATGATGTAAAATAATATAGATGTAGGAGGATCGTTGTTTACTCTCTATATGATTGGTATATATCCATACAAACTTTCTTTGTTCTTGGTCTAATGGGCTCCAATTGGCTACCTTCAAATCAAGAGCTCCGTGTAGGGGCATGGTATTGGCACCTATTCACTATGCAAATTGGAGAACACTTTTGTGGGTATGTATATGGCCCAATTGTGAGTCATTGACTTCAAGACATAGTAACTAAATTTCGCAAAACTTTTTGGCCCCAGGTGGGAGGGAGGGAGGATGGGGATTGACCATGATGTTATTCATTTTTAATAGTATTTTTAAATATCTAAATAATGAGGAAAAAAAATACATTCAACATAGTAAAAAGGGTGCGAAGTCACAATGATAATGCTCTGAGGATAAAAGAAATTTAAACAATAAAAACTTACTAAGCACATTTTTTAAAAAATCACAATTTTAAAAAAGTAGTTCATTTTTTTTTTAAAAATTAAACTCAAAATATGTTTGAAAATATTAAAGTTTGAAGAGTTTTTTATCACTTTTTTTTTTTGTGAGCTTTAAACGTGCGACTAATGAACCTTCCCAAGACATGCATGATGTCAAAAATTCACTTTATATCATGCTAAATGAGATATAATATAAATAATATATAAAGTAAAAGTGTAGCTTATCATTTTAAAAAATAAACTCATAAATAATGAACATGTTTTGGTATGATTTGAAATTATGATCATTCTTTGTTTTTTAAACATAATTATTGAACAATGATTAACACAAAACATGCAATATATAAGGACAACTATAAGCATATTTATTATTTAATAACAAGTTACCAAAAAATTATTCAAAAACGTTTTTTACGAAAAAATTAATTTTGAACAAAACAACGCACAATCTTTAAATAAAGTAATTGTGTTGACTCCTTCCTTTGAGTGAATATGGAGGCTAGACTCATAAATATTAACCGAGATATGTTTTTGTCATGTAATTATGAACAATAGGTAACGCTCAAATAAAGTGCCTTCCATTCACATGCATTTTGAACTTTGGAAATGCAATTGAGAATATCATTTTAGCATATACCCCCTTTTCACACACATGAAATTAATTACCCTCTTGGTAAGATAAACCTCAAAAATTATATACTAGCTAGGTAAGGTTAAATCAAGGTAAATTTTTAAAAATTCACCAAACATGTGGTAATTAAAAATAAAAATTTACCAGCCATGTAGAATATATGTTTAATGTGGTATTTATTTGTGGGTAGGTTTGTGAGGCCTTGGGTGAACCGGCACCTACACTGGAACCATGGTAAAAAAAAAACCCAGTGTTCACTGGTTATTGAGTTTTGACCCCAGCTATCAACTCGGGTATTGCTAACGCACTAGGCAATTCTTTGAGTTTTTGGATAATCGGTTAATAACCTTATTATTTGGTATTTAATTTTCAAATTTTTAATAACCTACCTGGATGATCATCTAGTGAGGTTATCAATATTAAAATATTAAAAGCATGTGAATAAATCGGAATTTTTAAAAAATTTAAAATCAAAAGCCTATTATCCATTTAGTAATTGATAAGATAATTGACGATTATCAATTTGATTATTTGATAACTTATCCTTATGCATAACCAGCAGGGATGATGCCCTTGCTGCTTCCTTAAGAGGCAGGCAGAATTGGCACTTGCTGCTGATTCTGCTACAGTGCTTATTCTGCTTCTAGACACCCCTACTTTTAACACCAAGGAATGGGCCATGGAGGGCTAAATACAATTGGAAATTTCCCCTAGTACTTTAGGGGGAAATTTTAAGAAAAAACAGACCTCAGGATGATATGGGTCCTCCCTTTACACTTGGCTTTTACATTGATGCCTATTTTGTTGGCTTTTTGCCTGGATCAACAATTTTGAGTGAGATGTCTTTCATGTGGGCTCCTAAACCCTAAACCCTAAACCCTACACCCACTTTGAAAATCCCTTGGAAATTGAAACATGGTTTGGGCAATACGCAACAATCAATCGCATGTTTCAAACAAGTGATGTGAGGGGGTCATTTCTTCCATGATGCATGTCTCCTCATGTCCTTGTGAATTCATTGATAATAATGTCGCATAGTGCTATTTGTCACTCAATGTTCAACTTTAGATTGTGAGCGTGAAAGGATGCACTTACCGCTCAAAATCTATCTATTAAGGAACCTAGTTTGTTTGATTTGTTTGTTTTGTTTGTCACATCGAGATCTCGCAAACTGGTTTTCTCCATCATACTCTTGATACTATTGGAAAGCCCTTGATGAGTAAGGGGTGCACTTCAAGGTGGTTTGGTAGTGTTTTAGACTTGTGATGCAAGAATTATTGAATACCAAACACTTTTGTGCTAGAGAGATTTTTATAAAATCAGAATTAAATATTTTAGCGAAATTGGGGCATTGAGAGCTCTTGGTATTGTTGGAAAACTCTTGATGAGTAGGATTTCTTGGATGTAATTTCGTAATTTTTAGACCTCATGTGGTGGAGATATTGTATTTTAATTCATTTTTTTATTAAAAACTAATTTTCATTTTTGCTAATAATTTTTTAATCATTATTGCAGAATTTAAGTAATTTTTTCACAATTGAGCTCTCTCGTCAATGTCATGTATACATTTGAAACAATAGTCCCATTCACACTTGGGCTAGCAGCACATGCCACACTAATTATTATTGATAGTTGATTGCTCATATGTGAATTTGCTTATTGATTGTTTATTCTTTGTTACTTGTTGTTCCATCTGTTGGTATTTTCTTTTTCTACTTCTTGATTTGTTGAATTGTTAGTTGGTTGTTGGTTTATTTAATGGTTTTGCTACTTCTTAATTTCTTTGTTGATTGGTAAACTTTTATAATTCCTTATTGTTTGTTAACCTCATTGTTCCAAGTTGTATTGTTTGAAATTTCACCATTTTGAAAACCTCTTCCTCGAAGATTATTCTATGAAGTTCAAGTCATCAAAAAATCATAAACAACTCAAGCCATGCTTTTGTTTACTAACATCTTGACTATCACACCTATAAAAAAGACATGTTCTTCAATTAATCTTGGCTAGAGAAAAAATTACACATTTGTGCAAGACTTTGAACTAAAATTTTCCCTAAACATAGAACCCACGTTGTGAATGAACAATAAAAACCAAGATGTGTTCATGGAAAGATCGAACCTTGTATATTTTATGAAGCACCTAGGATAAAAAGGTATTTCAAAGCTTGTTATGAAATTAGACATATTTTAAAATATATTTCTATTAAATTTTCATAATGAATTATAGGCATCTTATTTACATTTAAATGAATTTTATTTTATATATTTTTCGATAAATTGCACCTTTTTTTTTTTGCAGAACATTTGGAATAAAATGGAAATGACCTCCCAAAGGCTTGGTTGTCTAAATTGAACCTTTTTAAATTATATTCATCTTGCATTGAAATTATTTAAGCATGTTACATAGTTTCATTCATTTTTCATAATTTTGTTTGAACTTGTGATGAAGGTTAAAATCACTATGTGATGAGCCATTGGTTTTATTATAAGGGGTAAATTAATCTGGTTTTTTAAAGAAATTTACTCAAGTCTTGAAAAAAAATGAATTTTTTGAAATTTATTTTTGAGTTTGGATGCCAAAAATATATTTCCAATGGTTTGTTGACTAAACGCATCATGTGCATTTAAAGGGATTTTCTTTTAATGTTACGTGTATATATGGTTTTAATTTTTTCTCTTTTTTCTTTTCTCATAATGATAATTATGGAAATGGAGTTGGTTCAACAAAGAAAAAAGGAGGAAAAAAAAGGAAATGGACAAATGGTAGGCATGAGGAAAGGAAAAGGAAGTAGGTTAAAAAAAAAAGAGGGTTGTGTATGGAATAATGATATTTTGTAAACCTTCTTTCATTGTGATCTTATGAACTTCCCCGTGTTGCTCTCCTTTGTTGAAAGTTTGTTTTAAAATACAATTAATGGTGTTGACATCATCTTACAATTCTTTGCAGTGTTGAAAGCTCCAACAACAACATGCTTCAAATGAATTTTTATTAATTATTCCTTAGTCTCATTGCTATGTCACACCCCCCTTGCTTGTGATTGTTTTATAACTCCATTAATTAAGATTTAAGGTGGAATTCTCCATGTTCCTTTTCATCTACAATTTTTGCATGTTTAAATGATCATCTTGCAACTCTTAGCATTGTTGCAAGCTTCATCAATGATTGTTTCATATAAACCCCCCCCTTTTCATCTTACCTTCATTGTGATCTTGCTTTGTTTCTTAAACCCATTAAGGTCAATGAAAAGTTTGAAGTGTAATGCCTTCATTTTTTCACAAATCAAAATCTTCAAAGACAATGAGCAATGCAAAACCCTCACAAGGGTATTACATTGTGATTTATACTTAAAAGGCAAAATGTTTTACACAACATCGTTTAAATGTATTATTAAAAATATACACACAAATCATGCAAATGTAAATGTAAATCCAAAAATATACATGACATGAAGTGTAAAAAAATTGACACATAAATATAAGTGATTTACATTTACACACACAACATTGGTTTTGTCAAAACAAAATCTCACAAAACAATTTTCCCAGATGTGAAGAGGGTTTACCGAAGATCAAATCCCACTTAATTGTTTAGCCTTCCTAAATTACCACTCATTTTGTAAGATTCCTTTGTTGTTACACCAAGCAAAGCATTGCTATCAAGGCATTATGCCATGGACCTTGGACTTCATTAGTCTTCATCCTCAATTCCCAAAGAATTATGCCTTTATCCTACACTTAGTATATGCATAGATCCATGAAGAAATATGTTTGAGGCTCTTTTCATAATAAGAATTACCTCCCAAAAGCTTAGACTTTTAGAGTTCAATTTTGATGAGCACATAGATATGCTTTGGGACAATTTCATTACATCATTGCATTTAAATAATGGGCGAACACCAAGTGTGAAAACGTATCCTTGGTTAACCTTAAACTTCTCGAAGCTAGCTTTTCAAACTCTATGCTTTATTGTGAGAGGGTAAGTTAACCAAAGACTTTTCAAACATTTACATGCACTTGCTTTTGTTGTGTAGAACCACATAAGTTGACCTAAGCTTTTTGGAAGCTTCTCATATTCATTGTTTTAATATGAGGGCCCTACATTGGCTCTAAACTTTTGACTCAATGATGATTAAACGGCGACTAAAGTTAGTTAACAATAGACACAAGCTCTTACTTACCAAGTTTTACAAACCTTTTAAAAACCTGCCCTAATTTTTGTAATGTATTTAGATGACAATTGTGAGGTACAAAAAGAACTTAGCAACAATCTTCTTCGAGGATCAAATCAAGAACTTAGCAATGAAACGATCTTCATTAGAACTTAGCAAATCATGATCATCAAGACTTCTTATCTTCATTAGAACTTAGCAAAATCATGATCATCAAGATTTCTTAGCAAGGAAGAAATCTTTTGTGGTGAAAGCACAAATCCTGTGAAAATAAAATTAGGGCAAGGTTTTTTTTTTGGAAAGTGTCGGTATTAATGTTTTACATACATACAAGCAAAGTTAGCAAGAGCAAAAAAAGCAAGTAGTAAAACAATTCCACAAGTGCTTTTCTCTTCTTGCAATGTTTTGTTGCTTAATGTCACTCAAAAGAAGACCCAACAAGAAAGTACCCAAGGACTACTACTACTACTACTACTACTATTACTAGTCCAGGCCCTTGGGTGACGCCATCTTTTGCCTCATCACAACACTCTATACCACACATGCTTCAACCTAGCAATTGAGATATTGCAGTTGCAAGGACTAAGGAGCACACTGGGGACCTTCCTTGAGCCAGCTGAGGTGTGAAGAAGAAGATCAAGAAATTTATTATAATGGGGCAAGAATATCATATCCAAGGGGCCCATAAATTTAGTATAATTTTGTGGATTTTTAAAAAGGGGTGGGTGTGTGTGTGTGTGTGTGTCTCTCTCTCTCTATATATATATACATATGTACTCATTGAGTGTTTTTTGGGGGTCTAAATTTTGTGCATTTTTTCAACCTCAAAATTGTAATTTCTACACATATATTAAAGGATTTTTTTTGGGGGGGGGGTTGGGGAGAAATGGACCTAATTTACAAGATTTCCAATAATGTAGAAATAAAATTGCCAGATTTCTATAACCAAAATGTGGAGTAAGTAGCCAAAATTATTTTTATGAAAAAAATTTAATATGTTTTTCTTTCATATTTGGTGTGTAGTCAAATTTGGCTACAGAGTGGAGTGGTGTACTTTGGTGAGAGTGGCTTGGGCACAAATTATAATCTTTTTAGAAAATACTGAAAATTTTCAGAAATTACTATTCTGAAAATTCATAAATAAATAAATAAATAAATAATAGAAGGAAAGTGAACAAAGAATCTTTTGAAATCTTAGTAGAATAATCTATTTTCCAAATGGAATTTTCAAAATTAATTAATTATTTATTTATTTAGTCAGCAGACAAGTGCTGAAGCCGCCCTTGTGTACTACTATGGTACTCCCTCTCTTTTTTTTTCTTTTTCCTTTTTTGAGGTTCAAATTTTGCAAAAAATATGTCAAAAAAAATTTTTTTTTGGAAAATTCACTACAGTAGTGTATATATAGTGTGTTGGGTGGGTACAAATTGACAAATTTTTCCCCCAAAAATAAAATTAAATAAATTAAATAAAAAATAAAATGTAGTCATGATGCTGTCATGGGCTTCTTTTGTTTTTTTCCTCCTTTTTCCTGTCCCACAATGTATCCCCATGTCCCCATTTGTTGTTGCTCTGAGCTCTGGACACATACAGGAACTCCTCTCACTGAAATTTCTCAATGTTTTTCTTGGAAGAACCTTCAAGGGAAAGTTTGTTCTGTATCCAACAGAGCAGCAGCAGCAGCAGCAAGTCTAGGGATTTGTAGCACAAATTTCAGGAACTTTTTTGTAGCATCTTCATACACTTTTAAGCTCCTGGAGGTTGAAGATTGAAAGACTATAATTTTGTGTGTTGTTGTGTACATGTTGTTTGTTGTTTGTAGTTGTTGCTTGAAAGTTGCTGATGGGGCTGTTCTTGTAGCTAGTAAATAGGTGCTTCCAATTTCCAAGCAGAACTTCCCCATTGATTCATTGTTGGGCAACATTGCACATGTGTTGCTTTCTGCAACTCCCTGTTTGTCAAGAATTTTGTGAAAAAAAGAAGTGGAGACTTTGTTGCTACCAAAAGGATCTTGAATCTCGGGATCATGCACATCCTAAGAATATGATCTGTGTCTAATACAGCTTGCTAGCTATATTCCTTTGATGGGTCGTAGTAGTTTAGTTCCCAAGTTGAATTGAAGAAGTCATATTAGTTTCCATGTTGAACAAGTCGATTTGCGTTCCAACTTTGCTACTGCCGCTGCTGCTGCATCCTGCAGGCTGATAACATTGGAGCTAGAGCTCAGCTAAACATCCAAAGCAGTGTAGTAATTATTTCTTATACAACTGCCAGAAGTTTTGAAGAATCTGCTGAGTTCCATTTTTATCTTTCTCTTTTTTGTTTCTCTTTTTTTTGGGGGGGGCGGGACAATAATGGGGCGAGCTCCATGTTGTGACAAGGAAGGGCTCAACAGAGGTCCCTGGACTGAAGCAGAGGATGCGATACTGTCGGCTTACATAAAAGCGCATGGAGAAGGATCCTGGAGAACTCTGCCTAAAGCAGCAGGTAGCTACTTCTAAATCATTCAAGCGAGGAGCTTTGAAAATTTACAGGTCATATTATGCTCAAGGAATTATGGCCTGTCCATGAGAATCAGTCTCCTCTGCCAAATCTGTTGAGTCTCTAGAGTCCAGGCCGGTTCCCCACATGGATCTGCGAACCATATTTTTTCCTTGGAAGCCTGATCTGGGGTGCTGTAGGAGTACCCAATTTAGGAGCTTGCTTGATGAGCAAATCTCTTTCCAAAGCTTGGGTCTGATCCCAACTGTGATGGCTCAATGGTTTAGTCCCTGTTCTGGATTCAAACCCTCTGGTATACACAGGTGAAAACCCTGCCAGCACTCTGCCACTGAGCTTGACTTGGGGTGCCAATGGCTTGTTGGTAGGGTTGGACCCTGGCCTGGCCTGTCGTTGCGCTTTAAAAAAATGTTTCGGTATTTTTTTTCGATCAGTTGTTGAACATTAAGTTTGTGGGTTTTGGGTGCTCATGGAATTTTTTTTGTTATTGCAGGGTTAGCTAGATGTGGGAAGAGCTGCAGATTGCGGTGGATCAATTATCTTCGCCCCGACATCAAGCGTGGCAAAATCTCCTCTGATGAGGATGATCTCATCATCACTTTGCACGCCCTGCTTGGAAACAGGTACAAGCTTGCTTAATGGAAACTCAATGCAAGAGCTTTATGTTTTCATAATCAAACTTTTAAAAGTTTTCAATCTACTTGTCTTGTGTTTATGTTGAAAAACTGCCATACTTAAAAATTGGAATTTCAGCAGACTATTTTTTCTGTTTATTTTACCATGCTTTCACCCTTCAATGCATTTGCTCAAGCATATGTGTCAACATTGTATGCCTACTGTTTTGAAAGTCTTCATAGCATAGAAACTGCAGCTTTGGACAGTTCTTTTCAGTAAACAGATGATGATCATTAGTGTTATTATTCTACCTGTCGTGTTACCATTTGATGCTAAATCCTTCTTGGGATGCTAGCCAATGTCATAACATCAAAAAATTGAAAGGAAAAAAACCTTGATGATCATGAATGAATTTTTGTGAGCATGTGTGATCATGAATGTCAGGTGGTCTCTGATCGCTGGTCGAATACCTGGGCGCACAGACAATGAGATTAAGAATTACTGGAACACCCATCTGAAGCGGAAGCTCAAGAGCATGGGCCTTGATCCCTCCGCAAGGCACAAGCTGCCATCGTTCCCCTTCTCCAGCTCTGGCTCCACTGATTTTGCGCAACTTGAGAATCGTTCATGTGATGAAGCCAAAAATGATTGCAACGAGCAAGAAACCACCAACTCTCTTAATCATATTTCCTCTTCTCCCAGTGGTAATTCAAGGCAGTTTCAAGAGATTGAAGAATCTAACCAGCCAGTCTCCACCATCAAGATCAGGAGTGCTGCTCCAATTAACACAGTTGCTAGCAGCTTCACAGAAAACAATCAATTCCAGTCCTTGGGTAATTCTGGAAATTTCAGTTCAGAAGCAGATTCTGATGACAGCTTGAATCAGATGATTCCAGATCTAAGACATGAAGCAGCTGCACCTCCAAGATCAACTAGAGAGCTAACTGTTGAGGTTGTGAAAGCTGGAGCTAGTGGCCAAGCTGCACAGCTTCATCCCAACTCACCAGACAGTGTTCTCTCAACCTACAACTTAGGATCATTGCAACAAAACTCTAGTGTGTCTCAAGCACCGTGGGATCACAATTCTTCTTCACAGACAAATTTATTGCAGGTTAGAGCCTCAAAACCACCCCCACCACCATTAGGGCCCAGCAATTCAATACCACAAGTGATAGCCGATCCACTCTCAAACTGTGCTGACATGATGCAAGTCGAACCTGCAAATCATGTTCCAGTACTTGAGCAAGGGAGCGTCAGCAAATGCAACACACCTTCAACTTGCTCCAGTGATTTTAGTACCGAGGAAAATAATATTAGCACTTCAGCTGAGAATTCCTCGTCATCTGGGTGTGACAGCTCTATTGAATTAGTGCACCCAGAATTCACATCAGGGCTTTGCAGAAATGGATTAATGGGGTATAAAGATTCAGTCACAGGAGGTGGAAATGACAATGACGACAGAAATACTTCTGAGGAATTTGTAGCAATACTTGATTCTGCAGCTGATCATCAGGACCCTTATTACACTCTAATGGCAAATCTAAGCAGCTTAAAGACCATGAATGCCGACCAAATTAGTTCCATGAGTAGCTGCTCATATGGCTACTCTCTGCCTTTAGAAAATTTGTTTTCTCCATTTCCTGAGTACATGCAGGACAGCATTATGCAGCATGAGATGCAGCCATTGTTGCTTGGGGATCAGGCTTTCAGCTTGCAGCCATTACATAGCAGTAGTGCAGCAAGTTTTCTTAGCACCGATGATAACTTTTGGGAGTCTTGTGTATTGTGATTCCATATGTCCCTAAGGCAGCAGCTCCTGAGTGGCCATCACTACAGATTATTTGTGCTTGCAAGCACATGATGATCTCATGATGATCAATGTGTCATCAAACAAGATGCTCACATCTCACAGCTTGTTGGATGTGGGTTTAGGGTTTAGGGTGATCCAAAAGATGAGACATAGACCAGCTTGCCTCCTGCATCCTTTCGGGAAGCATAGCCAGCAGGTTTACAGACTGTTTTGAAGCCTATTAGGGATTAGATGGGTACGTATGTAAATTTCAGCTGCAATTTTGTTCATCAATCTGTACAAAAAGTTGGGGAGATTGTAGAGGTATAAGAAAGCTCTGATCACCATGATGGTCATTTTGTCCAATAGAGACTAGATCATGGTACAGTGCACTGGAGATATCAGTAAAACCCACATTGGGAAATCTTTCTTTTGAGTACTGCAGATTTGCAAAGTGTGTTCTATTGATGAAATCCATAGTTTTAGCAGGATATAGGAGCCAATAACACGGAAGGGGTTGGGGGCTGAAGGGTGTGTGTGATCACGGGGGTTGCTCACGAGGTGTGAATAGATGATTGAACTTTTGAAGTCATTTCTTGAATGTGTTTAAATTCTGGCTATTTTGGTATGATCTTGCTCGAGAAATTTAATAAAAACGTTTTAAATACTTTAAAAAATATTATAATAAATCTATAATTGATACAATGTTTTATTCAGTGTGATCTTGAATTAATTTTAATTCAATTTCGTTTACATTTAATTGAAACTTTCATGTTGTCTTCTACTTCATATGTCTAGGCCACATTCAACCCAAATGTCGATTCTAATTGATTCTTGATCCAGATGTAAAATCTTGATCAAATTTTAAATGAGGATTTTAATGAGACTAGATTTTAAGCCTAGGTCAATCCCATATTCACACATCTTTCATGTTATTTTAAACATAGCCTTCCCCACATATGCACATTTGAATTTATCAAAAGCAAGGGACAAGAGGTTGATCTTTGAGAATCATAATGAATGTTGATGTTACCTCACTTTAGATATGCTGTTGTTGCTTTGAGTGCACCCAATGGGCAAAACACCACCCGATGGAAAGATTTATCACACCATATGACTCCACACCAAAACCACATTTTTGTATAAAGAAATAGAGGCTTTTAGGCATGCAGGATGCCCATCAAACAATAGATTAACTGCTTTAAGTTAGGGTTATCCATGTCTAACATGGCCAAGTCTAATATTTCTGAGTGATAATGTGATTCATGCATCTTCAACATAAAAAGTTCAGTAGTGTACACACACAAGGTTCATGCAATCCCATGGATGCATGAAATTAAAAAAGCAATTCAAAAGGGCAACCTTTTCTCAAGTCCAGTGACAAATGGAAAAAGACATGGAGAAAAAGACTTTTTGCACAAAATCTAGAACCCAAGTTTTCATCATAGATTCTAGAACTTCTAACGCTAATGTTAATGCAACTCTAGATACCAGGGGAGATTTGTGAATCAGAATGAATCTTGATAACAACTTGAGTCATCCTGTTGTCCACCCAATGGACAGAACAATCTCTTTGTCACAGCGATTGCCTGCACATGAAAACCACGTATTGTACTATGAAATGCTTTCATGGATGCAGGATACCCATCAAAGGATTTGTTAATTGCCTCAAATGAGGGTTATCTGACACTTGAAGTGAAATCTATTTCTGAGTGATAATGTGGTTCACGCATCTCCAACATAAGAACTTCACAAAGACACAATAGTGCACACAATCATGTATGTAATCCCATGGCTACACAAAAGTCAAAAACGTAATTTGTAAGGGCGAACCTTTGCTTGTCCAGCAACGTGTTCAGGACAATCATGAGAAAAAGACTTTTAGCACAGAAGTTAGAACCCCAGTTTTCCACCTAGATTCTAGAACTTCTGACACTGCTACTGATGTTAAAGCAACTCTCAAAGCCCCAACAACAGCAATTGTATGTATAAGTTACATGTATGAGCCCATTGAAATCACACTGACAACACATAAGAATTGGTTTCTGGAGTTTGATTCTATTTTGAGACTGATGGTAAAAATGCAACTCCACCAAAGTTGCATTCTGACCCAGTTGTGGCCTGCACCCAAAACCACCATATCCTGAGGTTGTGCATGGCACACTGTAGTTCAGAGCTCCCATCTCTAGAGATATACCCATCGGTATTGGTGACCAACTCCCACAGCTACAATTGATAAACATTATACTCAGCAGCTCCCTATTTCTAGTCACATTACATTGTAAGTAAGTGTCTCAGGTAAGGGTATCTCATTTCCAGTTCAAGATCTGCCAGGATCATCCAGGCTTCAGTTCCAGAGAAATAGCAGATGCTTTCCACCTGTCTCCAATCTAACCTGGAACAATTGTGTCACCTTGGCCTAGGGTCCTATTTCCACTAGCTTAATCCCTCTATCTGTACAAGGAGATTTCCTCCTTGTTGTAATCAAGCCTACAACATTGCACTACAAGACAAGACTGACCTAGCAGTATTATTTTTGCAAGGTTTCTCCTTTAGGACCTTGAAACACTTATTTCTGAACACCTGGAAAAAGCTTTGCTGATGCCTACTTTCATGTCTAACACCTATCTTTTCCTTTTCCTTTTCCTTCCATCAGAGCAGAATTCTTTGTTTAGAATTCTTGGTAAAAGTTGCATTGATAAGATCCATATAGAGCAACAGTTGTCTCCTCCAGTTTAGGAGCAAGCAGGGGTTCCTTTTACCCTAAACCACGAGGCGTATGTTGGAGAGCTAAGTCCATATCCAGCTTCCTCTTTAGATGTGTTCTGTCAGTACTGTTCCATCCCACACCCAAAATAAACAAATGAAGTCAGAAACCAACAAACTTCTATGAATACATTCTGCAGTAGTTCATGTCAAGTTCATTCCATGCAAATATATGAGCCTCTAAACTAATAAGCCCCAAAAAAATGCTTGCATCAGATGTAAATGCTATACAACAATAAAATAGTACCATATTGACTACACCCAATGAATCATTGACCCTAACATACTGATGGCCTTTTAGGGCAGGATCAAGATAAGGGCATCTCTCAGAGTGTACAGAGCGAAAAAAAAAGTGATGCAAAGTTTGCTTGCCACTGGGTGTCTCTCCACCATTTAGGACAAGTGCCTCATACTTGAGAATGGAAATTTTCTAATTTCTGTGAAGGGGCAATTCTTCCCACAAGGAATTGGAAGACCCTTGGTTCCCACAACTTTGGATGACTGGTTTACCCAGAGACCCCCATCAGAGCTATGTTGGCTGTCACAGGCACCATGAACTAGTAGTGAATTGAATCCACAGCTAGGCTATCAGCTTGATGCTGGGTTTACAGATGTCTGAGGGGTGCAAGAGGGAAAGAAGGAAGCTTGCCAACTCGACAACACACACAGAAACACAAAGAAAGTTTTGCCGATACCTGTTAAGGGTTGGCCGAAGAGCAGTCTTGGGGTCTGATGACATAGGGACCATAATAGCATCTGCTGGAGTACCACGATCTCTGAAATCCTGGGTGCTGGATTCCCGGTTGGCTTCTCCAGCTGTCCGTATATCCCCACCAAAGAGTTGCACACGGCGTGCTTTGTTAGGAGGGGAGAACACGAAAGGCTCAGTCGGAGATTTGAGCTCTAGAGGCTTCGGAGGCCCCTCAGGCCTTGGTGGTGGCCTTCGAAGCAGGTGTGGTCTTGTTGCAGCTGGCTCAGTAAAGAAGTACCTGCAGTTAGATTAAAAGTGTGACCAAGATGTGATCACTATCCACTTGTTGGAAAGACCTCAAGAGTCTGAAAAGCTAGAAAGAAAAGCATTCACATTATCTGGTAGTTTACACTGCTTCCTTCTGCTTCATGTAAAACTGATGAAGATCCAATCTTTATCTATTTGGTGGAAAGATCTTAAGAGGCTGAAACACTACAAAGAAAAGGATGCACATTGTTCCTGTCTGGTATTTTACACTGTTGCTTCTACGTCATATGTTAAACTGCCTAAATCCAGCATATTTCCTCTCCAAATTCAACCACCTGAACACGTAGGGCATTGAAACGAATGAAAAGATGAAGGAAAGAAATATGCAACATGTATAAAGAAAAAAAAAAGTCTTTCAAATGTCTGAAAAAGCATTTTTTTTGGTTCTTAACATTCAGAGAAACTTGAAAGTGTGACTCAGAGGCACCCTTACCTATGCTCCAAGGCTTGTTGGGCTGAGATCCTAGACCGAGGATCATAAGTGAATAATCTTTGAAGAAGGTCTAGGCAGTCTTCACTGGCTGTGGGGAAGAGAGAGCGGAAGGGCTGGGGCGGAGAGTACTGGTACTCAACATAGTCAGGAAGTGCAGTCATGTCAGGCCACTGTGATTCCCGTGGAGTCCCAAAAGCTCCAAAAATCTTGCCAAGTTGATCAATGTCGCTGGACCCCTGACATTCTGACCAGATTGAGCTTTTGATCATGCAGAAAGTGTTACAAAGTTGTTGAATAGTGCTGAATGATGAGATTCTTGACAGTCAATACAAATTTCACCTGCAGAGTTTCGATGTTAACTGGGATATGGTGACCAGAATAAATACCTGAAGAAAGGGCCGGCGAAGAATGAGCTCTGCAAAGATGCAACCCGCTGCCCAGATGTCAACACCTGGCCCATAGAGCTTGGAGCCAAACAAAAGCTCAGGTGCACGATACCAACGAGCAAAAACCTGGCCCACCACCTCCTCACTGTTCATGATGGTTCTGTACTTTCTCTATCAAAGTCTAAGTGGTCTTCTGATGTTCCTCCCTTGTTTGTCTTCTCTTTTGATTAACCAAAATCCCTCACCCAAGCAGTAGATCCTAACCTTTTCACATTCCAATGAGCAGAAAAACCTTGAGAGGTAGAGGCAAAGGTGAATTACCTGGTGTGTAAATTTCCGATCAGGACTTCCAAAAATACGCGCCAAACCAAAATCAGCCAACTTTAATTGGCCATCAGGACCAAGAAGAAGATTGTTGGGCTTCATGTCCCTGCAGGATTAGCAATTGGTTAGGCTAACATTTGTTCCAGAGTGTTACCAAGGATGTGCAAGTGATGGAGATTGTTTCCATTTTTTTCTGAAAAGCACCACATAGATAGACAAATTCCAAAACCACATATTTATAGTTTTGTTGCATTCCTGTATCAAAATGTGTCTATCCTAGGTTTTAAAAAAAAGATATATCCAAAGAAAGTCTTCTAGACTCTGGTCACAATACCAAGAAGAAAAGAGTGGAAACAAGGTAACTGTTATGGACCTATGAAGAACCCATTTCTTATGGCACACTGCGAGTCCTTTGAGTGTCATTTGCATGTAAGATTTGATGTCAGCAGGCGAGAGAACAATATTCCTGTCTCGTATGACAGCTTCCAAATCACTCTCCATAAATTCAAACACAAGGTGCAGGTTCCTCTTGTGGGGATACACATCAATGAGTTCAATGATGTTGGGGTCATGGAGCTCCTTGAGAAGCTTTATCTCCCTCAAAGCTGTGACATTCACCCCTTCCTTGTACTTTCCCAACCTTATTTTCTTCACCGCAACAGTTCTGTTTGTCTGGAGAGACACACAGACAAAAATTCAAAACATATGAAGAACAAAAACTGGCATAAGACATCAGTTTAATTTGTAGCCATAATTCTCTCGTCATCTAAAATCAGGAGACTGCAGCAATACATTTGTTGGGATGCAAAACTCTAGGGCTTGAAGAGAAGTAGGATTGCAGATCTCTACAAAATTGGAGTTCCAACATTATGTCACCATTGCCAAATTCGAAGTTTTTAAGAGGCAATATCGTACCACACGATCAATGGCCTTGAAGACCACTCCATATGTTCCTTCACCAAGCGTGACTCCTTTGATGTATCGGCCCACTCCAGTGGTCTCCCCAGTTCCCATCTCCACAGTGCCCAGAGAGCCAATTGGATCTGTAAGCAGCAACAGAGCAACAGACTTCCAACTGCAATAACACACTAAACTCTGGACTTCATGCTGTGGATTGTCCAGGCAATTTTATTCAATCATCAAAGTAATGCTCTTCAAAACCGCACCCTGCATTCACACACAAATTCCATCCACCCTTTCAGTGACAAGAAAAATGGTTGCAAACTTCAGGAAAGAAGATACAAAGACTTGACATTACAATGCAAAGCACCCAACATCCAGAAGCCCTGAAACCACAAAAAGACCAAGACAAAACCCCATCAGAAAGAGACGCCACACAGCTTTAAACAACATGTATCAAGGCCTAATGACGGCAACAGCACAAAGCATTGTGCAACATCAAAGACCTAGGCTACTACTACTAACCCAGGTTATGAAGATGATGTATAGACACATGCTATTCCAGCCTGCTCCTTCTCCTCCTTCTCCACCTCCTCCTCCTCCTCCTCTTCGCGTTAAAACCACATTCCTGCATACCGAGTTCTGAAACCTCCACAACTGGAACATTCTTCAAAACGATTCTCACGAAAGAGCTTTCTCTCCAACTAACCAGCTCGGCCGGCTAAAGAAAAAGAAAAACCACCACCCCAGAAAACAAAAGCAAAAACTCTCACAATTCACAACACAGTGCATTCACATTCAGAACATTGTCCAGAAAAATAGGTGAACAAAGAGCTCCGAAACAAAAAAAAAGAAAGCCTAAGAAACAAAAAAAGTGTTCATTTTAGACTCTAGCAACCGAGGTGCAGCAACGAAAAGAAAAGAAAAGAAAAGAAAACAGAAGAGGAGCAGAGAGCTGGCTCCTGCGCAAGGAAACTAGTGTTGTTGCAACGGGCAATGAGATGGAGAAAGGAGAGCGGGGAAGGGAGGAGGAGCCAAACCCTAAAAACAACCCGCTAGGCCGGTCTCCGTGCACAAATTCAAATCCCTTGTGTATAGGAATGGTGGCATTGGACAGTAGCTGTTGCGCTTTGTGGTTTGGATGACGTGTTCGCTGGGATAGGCTGCCTACTTGGGTTGCAGTTATAGTATGTAGCCGTTTGGAAGGTACTAGCATTGCAGAGTAGGCTAGCAAGGAACACCCAAACCACATCCCAATCCACATCCCAATCCACATCCCAATCCACATCCCAATCCACGTACCCAAACCACATCCCAATCCACATACCCATCCCATGTACCACATCCCTACATCCCAAACCACATACCCATCCCACGTTCCCATGATCCCACCATACCCAACCCACATCCCTACATCCCTATAGTGTTGGTCGGGTATCTACTTTCACATGTATCGAACAAACATGGTATGAAAAATAAAAATCATATGTGAAGCCTCAAGGGTGTGGGTATTTAGGAATATTTTTAGCAAACTAAAGCCCACCAGACATAAACCTAGGCATGTGCATTAAAAAAATTATCATAATGACATGTTTTTTCAACATAATGACAAATGGATGAGTCCAGATACAACCATGAGTATGACACTATCACATACAATTGACAACTCATGTATTTGCATAAGATGTTTTATGTGAAATAATTGTCATCCTATTACAATGACTAACTACCAAATACCAAAATTGTAACTTCAATAACTATAATTGTAGCTTAGTTGAGGAAACAATCCAACAAGGTGGAAAGTTGTTGATGTTGTAAGAATTGTTGAAGTCATAAGTAGCCAATTGCTTTTAGGTACAACTTAGGAAAATTGATATAGCAAATTGTGGTGGGCACATAGTGCACCTTCCAAAAAAAATTTGAAGTATGCACATAAGTAAGCAAAGACATTCAAGTCATCATGCATTCAAGCTTGCTCAAATAATTGATGTTACATTGAATTCATCTTACACAATTGTATTCAAGGACAAAAATACCATGTGATTCAAGCAACTTTACATTGAAAACAACATGTTACATCTAGTCTCACTCGCAACAACAAATTGCATTCGATTTCACAAAACCCACAATCCAACCTCAAAGTAACATTCACATGCCATATATCACAAATTTCTCACTATCTACAAATTAAAAACCCCAACAAAGACACCCCAAAACAACTATATTCACCTTCAACCACAACACCTAGCACATGGACCCATGCTCAAGAAAGCACTCCATAGCAGATAGCACATGGACCCTACTCAAACAAATAAATAATAAAAACTCAAAAACATTGACCCATGTAAACATTGACAAACACATAAACCTCACATGTAATATTGAAAACACACATAACTCACAAGCAAAATTAACACCACACAAACATTTGCCTTTTAACTTCCTATGAAGGTCTAAAAATTTAAAATGTTTCATTTTTTTCTTGGTTCGTTATTAAAGCATTTTACCTCTTAAAGTTTGTCTATTTGCAACCAACAAATCAAAAGAACACCATACCTAAACATAAATGCAATTAAATACTTCTGTTTTTACTTTTCACATATTATGCATCCAAAATGACTTTGCACCATGTGAAAGCATATTACAAGGGGGCTAACTTGGGCAATTTCATGACATGTGCATAAAGTATACACCTTCAAAATGTGTTGCATGTAATTTTGGGTTTCACTTTTAGTGTTTGGGCTTTATATTTTGATTTTAATAAAGTTAATGTGATTTAATATTATTTGAAAAAAATAGATCAATTTAAAAGATTAAATTCAAGGAATAATGGGTATATTTATGGTATATGCAATAGAATAAAGCCCGTTTATTTTCTTAGATTGCACTAAGTTTTGGTTTGAATTAATCAACCAAAAAACATTTGAAATGGAATTTTTTTAAATGGCCGATTTCACATATTTTGTTATCTTCCATTTGAAAGTGCACTACTATAAAGTTTATCAATAGTCCATTCAACATTCCACTCAACATTGAATGAAAAATACCCATTTCCAACTAGGTGGATTCTTTGTGGAAATCATGAATGATCTAGAATGTGTGGCAAGGTGTCCACTATCATTCCACTGTGCACCACTCCCATCCACTAGAATTCACTATGAATCCATTAAAAATTCAATCCACTATGAAATCCACTAATCATCCATTATGCACACATTCAAGTGGAAATGGTCCATTTATATTGAACAACCATGGGTTAATGGTTTGGATGAGCTCCTTTCCACTTGGCCTAATTTGGGTGGGTGGAAATGCATAATGGTTTAAAGATAGGTTTCATAGTAATGATGATTATTTGTCAAATTTTTAATTTACCATATACTTATGCTCATCACTGTGAAAAAAACCCATTTATGATATGATAATTCTCAAACTTTTCACATAACTCACAAATTTATTCCAATCATATGGATTCACAATCTTTAATAAATACTACAAATTTTATACAAATTAAAAATCATTTCAATCATTTCATGAATATATTTGCATTTTTAGTATGTTGTGATGTATATTTTCTTTCACAAATATATTATAACATCATGCCATATGAAATTTTAAAATGTATTTTTTTTAACATTTGATTTTTTTAGGTTTCGACCTTCGATAATATGCAAAAATATTATGAAAACCCTTCATAATAATGACATGGTCAAAGTTCAAACATGGGACACTAAAAAACAATATAATGTGACAACAATTTTGGCCCTTTGTAATGTGCTTTTGTCCCACCCTTCAATACCAAACAATGTCAATATTTTTCAAAAAAATTGAAATGAATGTTCAATGAAATTTTCATCGAAACCATGTGATCTTCAATTTCAAGGTATTCCTCAATTGATTTAAGCCCATTTGTGCACATGTCGAATTAGTTAATAAATTATTTTGGCTTACATGTTTTTGAAATGTTAGTTGTTTAAAAAAAAACATATATATATATATTTTGTAGTTTATCTTCAATTTTTTTATAATAGGCATAGGCCCATGATAATTTTAAGAATTTGCCATTGTTAATGAAGCAATTAAATGTTTAAGGTATAAAACATTGATGTATATAAAAGCAGATCCATATTTACACCCTAATTGAATTTGTAATACAGTATACACACTACTTTTAATTTCATTTAAAAAATAAACTTTCACCTTCAATGAATTTTACGGTTTGATAAGTTTGTAAGGTGACACAATGTTGTGAATTACAATGTAGTGGAAAATTAATATAAAAAATTTGAACAATAGTCATAAAATAATGAAAAAGTAATACTCATATAATGACAACCTGATGGCACAACTAGTTATATCAATGGTAATCATACTTGAAATTGTCATATATAATGGGTGGTGAAAATGCATACATGTGACATGATCATATTTGTTAAAATCATACACTAGTTGCAAAATAGTCATTGATTAAGTATTACATTTACTTTAGTTGTAATGTAATTGTCATGTGTTACGAAAGTATAATTTGTAAACAAAATCAAACATGGTTGACCACAACCATATTTATGGTGCATGTACATTTTACTATATAAATGTCCAACTTGCAACCAACTTACACCTATGTTACAACTCACTAAATTTTTAACATGGCATTTTATTTATTAATTCCTCATATTTCCATGGGACATTTATAAATATATAAATAATTATAATATAAATGTACATTAATTATTTTGGAACTCTCGTTGTAAGGTAATATAGTTGCCATAAACATGATTTTTCATATATATAGTCCCAAAAAATATTTAGCACCCTAATCTTCACCCCATATGACATTTGTAAGCTTGCCCATTGAATATGCCTCAAATTTCATAGTTGATTAAAGTCATTTCATTATAAATTGAAGGGAATTTGCAATTCTCGATTCACCATGAACAAAAAATAGTTTTAACGCCACCCACTAATGTGTTTCCTTCATGTTAATTGCATCTTGTTCCTTGGCAAAAACATACAAATATGGAATCACCTCTTGCATGCATCTAATTTCACCCCAATTGCACACACCAATGTACACAACATCAAGTTTGTTGAGTGAAAAATGCAACATGATGTTGCCTTATGACAAGTCATTGCATAAAATCCCACTATAATATACATGTTCATGAATGCCTGTGCCATCTTCATACAATTTCACTTGAAAGTGATAAGTAGTTTTCACCCTTCCATATTGGGCCCCCTTCTTACAATAACATTTGATTGTCCATAACAAATAAGTACTTCATGTTGTAAGCTAACATTTTTTGAAATGTGCCCCCATTCCACCATAATGTGTAAACCATGGATGGTAAGGAACTTGATGACACTTGGATGTTCACATGGGCAAGCCAACGCTTCTACCAATGTTGGTCACACACTTCCCATTTATCATTTATTTTTGATGTTTTCCTTGCCCACTCGATGGTGCTTAGGATGTGATTGAGCCATTCAATTCACACCTTATGCACCACAACATAAACACCTTTATGGTTTTGACTTGACAAAAGGAACACATTTGTTGTGCTTGGAATCCACAGGACACCTCAACTTCCTATTTGGGAAAGAATATTTTGAGCCCCTTCTTCCATCCACTATGCCAATCGTGCCTTCTTCAAAAAATTCTTTTAGGATAATTTTTCATTTAAGGTAATTTGATGCAAGTTTCTATTTTTTCAAAAATGGGTCGATGAAATGTTTTCAACCCCTGAACATTTATGATGCCTTTCACTTTTGCATGATTTGTGATGGGGTAGATGCAAGCTACGTTGGTTCATCTCACTATGAGAAAATCATGTTCATTGCAACTAATGTATTTAGTTGTAATCTAATTTTATTGGACACTTTTTAGTTGCATTGGACAAGTTACAAGGGACATAATTTTCTCACAATGTTTTTTGCATCTTTATGGATTTTTTACAAAATCTATTATATTCGAATGCCACATATGCATTGTAAAATTATCAATTTGAAAAAAAAAATTATGAATTAAGATTGTTAGTTCTTGAATAAGAATATTTTTTAAGGGGTGAAATTCAATAAACATATCAAAATTGACATATGGACTATAGTTGGGGTTCTACATTAACATTCAAATGCATTTTTTAATTATGATTTCATCTCAATATTTTCTATAGGGACTTAATATATGATACATGATGGGAAAAAATGGATTGAAAAAACTACAACAAAAAACTTAACCAACAAATAATTATGGAATTTTGAATTACTGAATTTGAACTTTATTTTCAAAAGACCCTATCTTGGTCATTTTTTGTTGGATTAATATTTTTTCCCCCCTAACATGTATGTCAAAAAATTGTCTAGATGGGCAACCTTTCCTATGGAATTGATTAGTTGATTAATCACCACATATGGCCTAGCCAATGTTGGTTTTAAAATGTTTTTTTCATTTTAATGTTACAATATGGACTTTTGAGATTAAGACTTTTGTTGTTTTTGAGCACCCTAACTTGCATATACCTTAATGGGTGAAAACATAGTCAAAGGAACCAAAGGTGCCAAGGTAAAAGTCTTTTTCCAAAGATTGCACATTACACGTGTCATTTTTGTGTTGGTTTATAACTTTAATTTTTTTATTTCAAGTACTCAATTTAACATTACATTTTAGATATAAATACATTTTGATTGCAATTTGATTTTATATCATGAATATTATGCATTCATGGCCTTAATCACATAAATATCAATAACTTTTGTTAAAATCACATTTTCAAAATCTATAACTTTTAAGGTCAAAAGCACTTTTGAGCCAAATGTGTTCCAATGGGTTATAAAAACAATTTCATTAGTTCAATTTTTTCTACTTTTATAATTATCAACGTTAAAATTCTCTTCAATTTTCAAAAAAAATAGTGCAGATTTGATTTTTAAAATGATGTTTTAAAAAAACAAGGACTATCCATTCTCGAGGTTTGAATGTTTTGAACATGCAAAAACATTTTTTATTTGTGTCAAATTTTAAGCATGTAAACTTTGTAATTAATAAAAAAATATTCCAAAAAAAGTTATGACAATTCAAACTATTATGCTTCACTTGTGATCTTTCAAACATACAAAAATGAAGTTTTAAAGAGATACATGCCTCACCTTTTTTCAACAACTTTTATTCTAAACTTTGTTTTAACTCTTCCATCTTTTCTGATACTTTGTTCTTTTTCAACAACTACCTTTTTTTTAGTGCAACTCTTGCTATCACCTCCTTCTTCATCAAAATAATTTGCCATATAATGGTCAAACCTTATATTGTCCCTAACGATTCATTGTTTCCTAGAACTACAAAACAGCTAATGGTTCTTTAAGAATTTCATTTTGTTCCAATTTGTTTAACACCATTTCTAGACACCATAAAGATTTCCTCTTCCATCTACTGAATTCCTTATGTGGGGATTTTATCTATTCACATATTATGGATCAAGAAATTCTTCATCTAGTTCATCATGCATCTCCAAAACATGATAAGTTCCAATGAAACATTCAAACAATATTTCTCTTTAACAACATTTTTAGCCTCATATAGTTCCAGTCTCTACTAGCTTTAGGTCCTTCTACTCCATTGGTTCAATGGCCTTCCATTAAACCTCCAAAGAAACATAGACATCTCTTGTTCATTTGTGTTATATTAATTTTAAATACAGCATCTTGTTGAAAACCATTTTTTTAAAAATAACTTTTGCTTATTTCCACTTGCCCCTCTATCTCCTCATGAGCCTTGGAATTAGTCCCTTCCTATTTTGAACTATTACTACTCATGGCACTCAAAGTTTTTTTCATTTTAGCAATAATCAAACCCAAGCTCTTCACACACAAACACAAACAAATTCTTTTTGTCACATCTCTTTATCTTTTTGTTAGCTTTTTATTTGTGTTTTATTTTTGGTTTGTTGTCTTACAAGTAAAGGTGCTCTAGGCATGCATCCACATAATACCTACCTATTTGTAACACTACAAGCAATTCAAGTACCCAAGTTTGGTAAGGAATTTTGCACAAAACACACGTGATACACCGCATAATCAACTTGGGGCTTGAGAAACTTTATAATGTTGCCATGTACATAATTGAATTTCCTACACCTTGGTAGCCTTGAATCATATGTCATGCAACATAATTCAGTCTAAAGAGCAACATGTAGGAATTTGGAGTTGGAACATTAAAGCCAAGCTTTAGCAACTATAGATTTAGTTTTAAAATGGGTGATTATGCAATGGTTGCTCATTAAGGTTCCTTCTTTTTTGTTGCACTATGTAAAACACAAGTTCATATATTGAATCCTTGAGCAACAACTATTACTATTTCCATCATGATGCTCATTAGAACCTGAGGTGCCTTACTGCATGCCTCCCAAAGGCAAGAACTCTTTAGTTTTGACAATATTAAGATATTCTTCCATTGTGGGTCTTCACTATAAATGATCTTTAGAAGTCTTGACAACATTAGGGTTATGGTTTGTAAAAGCAATCTCACAAACCATAACCTTCTATTTTGTGACAAAAATCCTAAAATTACAAACCTTCAAATTCAACTTCAAACTAAAAATGAAACTTTCATCAAATGTTGTTGAACTAAATGTTTTGGGCTTGGACGTCATAGTTAATACCTTTATATATATGCTACTTTTTTTCTTCATTTAAGCTAGCAGCACCACAAACGAACGCCACTTGTGATCTTCAAACCATAAGTTAGTAGAAACTTCGTGACTTCCCCCATTGGACCTTTGTTCTTAAATGCTCCATTTCTACTCCTCATGTGCCGATTGCTAATAGCTATTCTCACACTCACAACTTGATCATGCATCAACTTAAAATCTATGTCTAATGCCTACCATTGAACTTGGGAATATAACCAATGTTATAATTTTCAAACCTTTGGAATGCCTATAACACAACAAGAATGACAAGGCAAATTAGATTAACATGGTTATCAAAATGTCATACAACTTTCAATAACACAAATAAATATGCCCAAAAACAAATTGTTAGCGTTTTAAATAGTTCAAACCTTGCCAATCGAACGCATATGGTCCTTGTCAACACTAATTAAAAACCACCATCTTGCTAATGAAAAATATGTATGAAATGCCCATTCTTGCCTTTGCACACACAAAGTATAATCTTGATAAGACACATGTTTTAAAACAAGAATATATGAAATCATCTAAATGCCCCAAGGACATGCGCATTTGTTGAAACTTTATAAACAAAATAATCTCTTACATTAAGGCAATCTATACAAAACCAAGGTAATGGCTCCCATAAAAAATGAGGTTTGGGTTGAAGGGGTTGGGATGGTTTGTAATCATATTCAATGCTAAGTGCAAATGTTCCTAAAACTTCCTCTATGTCATTCAAGTTCATATTGTCAAATTCAATAGTTCTTCCAAAACATAAAACGATTGAAAAACACTATACACATGAATGGTGCAATGCATGAACAAATTGCAATAGTTGAGAATGTAGTGCCAAAATGAAACATGAATGGTGCAATGCATGAACAAATAACAATAGTCGAAAATCTAGCACCAAAATGAAAGAGATGAAGGGTAAGTGTTCGATTTTAAAAATGAATAATTGGGATTACTTGGGTGATGTCTATGTGATCTTATCTCACATTGTGTATGACACATGTTTCCAATCTAAGACATACTAGGATTGTGCAAAATTAAGTCCTAAGTTGTCCTTGGATTCCCCATTTTCCATTTTATTGTTAAATGAAATAAATACTTCCTTTTTTCTTACTAGCATCTAAAGTATAGATTGTTTGCACCTATGAAAGAAATTTTAAATCACTTTGGGACTTTGTTTTTTCTATGGCCCAAAAGACCCATAAATTTCAAAGTTTGGAATCTAATGTAGAAGTACAAGATCCTTGTGGCAATTTACTATTTTATAAACCTTAATACCTAAGGTTTTTGTGCTATAAAGCTTGGGGAAAAAAATTCATTTTTACTTTCCCAACAAGTCCTTAAACCATCATTGAAAAACCATGTGTCTTGGATTTTTTTCAAGGACTTGTCAAGAACCTTTACACTTTTTCAAACTAAAAAGGTTATGCAAAAAATATTACCTTAATAATATGTGTATGTATGAAGCAAATGGAACTTGCAATATAAATGTGCCTCAAATTTTTCAAGATGAGACTAATTAAGGGATTACATTGCATATTTCTACGAGATAGTTTTTTTTGACACCCCGACCGTACTTGGACCTATATGTTCTAGTCCACCATCTTGCTACTATGTTGCCAACCTTCCTATTGAACAACCAAGCCATCATGATGTTGTTTCATTTACCAATACTTTTTGTTCTTGTTTTCATACTCTTGTTGCAAGTGAAGTTTCTCCTACTTGAGCCATCCAAGTTCTTGTGCATGTGTTTTTCATTATTGGTTTGGCTTTGTTGGAGTAATAACAAGTCTTGATGCATACGAATCACGTGTTTATCCTTGTTTTATATTTCATGTTTTAGTTTTTAGATTTAAATTTTTGCATGTTCCAAAGAATTTTGGATCTACCTCTTCTCTTCTACCATTTGTTGATTGATTAATTTGAGTTTTAACATTTCCAACAACACGACAAACATATTTTTGCTATGTTTTTTCACTTGTTGGAACATGCCAGTTGTTTACTTATGTGGATAATCTTTTCTTCCCATCAATACATCACCTAGTGTATTTAATTTAAGTGTAACACCTTGTGAAAGATATTAGAAGACACACCAAATGATTGATTGCAAATCTATGTGTTGTGGAAGTGCCTACAATAGACCTTGGTTTATCCTTAGCTCTTGGATGCATTATTGTAGGTGGTTTTGGCACCTCTTATTGGTGTGTAGTGTCATGTTGTTGGACATAATCAAATTTTTGATCCATTGTGCATGTTGGGGGATCGATGCTTGAACTTTTGTGAATGTTGACTTTGACCCATTGGTGAAATGGGAATTTGATTCCATTATCAATTATCTATGTAGTTATGTGTTGCTTGTTTGCACATTCTTTTCGTTATTGAAGAGGAGTACCTACATCTTCTTCTTAATCTAATCTCACCATAAATGGGGATTAAGTTGAATGCGAGTGTGCCTTTACTTTGCTAGTTGTGCTTATTTTGGTGATTGATTTTTTGCTCAAAGTGGTCGATGAGTATTCCAAAGGTGGTGTCAAATTTGTTTTGTTATATGGCCACTTGCGTCTTTGAATGTTGATGGGGGTACTTGTTTTGTTCTCTCTTCATTTGGAAATCAACTTTGCATAAAAACTTTAATCAATGCAACATAATTGCAAATGTTTTTACTCTTTACCACTTTACTTATTCCCTTTAGCATGGCTGTTTGAATTATAATTTAACACTGTGTTTTTTTCTTCATGTTTTTGAACATAATATCAACCTGGATAACTAGTCACTAGCATTTGCAATTGTGAACATTATGGCATTTCAGTTACTAAAGTAGCTTACCTATACACGATGGTAAATGATTTGATTTTCATTATTTTTACAATTTTCAATGAGATCTAGTGCCCTTTTTGTTTTTATGAATGTTAACATGCCTAGATGTAAATAGATTTTGATGTTGTTGGAAATGAAGAATTATTCAATAACATTTGAAGCAATGTTGTGATTGTCATATGTGATACCAATGCTTGAAGGGTTGAACTAGTTGATATATTCCTCTAGACATACCTACAATGTTCTATATGTGATTTTGTGTCAATTATAAAACAATTTAAACATAATTTGTGAAAATGGTTTCAAATTCACAATGTGGTTACAAGTCCATTGAACATGAAAACTTGGTGAATGGTACTTTCCATGCTATTGATTCATGAATGGGCATTTGACTTTAGTATTGGCTTCAAGAACTTGAGCTTTCATATTGGTGGTACTCATACATAGTGATGCATTGCTACAATTCTAAGGGTGGGGAATTTGCTCATATCACTAGGGCATTGTTCGAACACATTCTAACTAGGTACTTTTGAATACCAATGTTCATTTGTAGTTGGCCAAGGTAGTGATGGACTTGAGCCTTAGTGCTTCCTTAAACAAGATGTAATGAATGCACTAGGTGTGAGTTGTGCAATACATCCAATTTTTGCAAGTGACTGATTTGAGAATTGATGACATAAACTTCATAGGTCCTCATTTATCAATGTTAACATAACTACTTTAAAATTGAAGGAATGTATCTTTAAAGTGCGGTGCTTTTGTGCATTTTGGTTGAGATGCAAAGTGCTTTCTTCTGTAAATTCAAGCAATTGAAGAAGGAACCCAATCTCCCATGCTTATCATATCAATGTGTTAAATGTCAAAGTCATGAACAATTGCATATTATAACTATGAAAGTCCTTATAGACCAAATCAAAATAATAAGGTCCACAAGCATGGCAATATGTAGAAGAAAGTTGAGATATCAACTTCTGAAGCAAATAAGGAATGATTATGTGCAAAAGCTTTGGTGATAGCTATGTTTTCGCATCAAAGTTTTTTCACAAAAGGTCTATAAAATAGCAAAAACTCGCCCCAAAAAGTCACTGCCTTGAACTAGTTTGCATCAATTTACACTAATAGATTTTGTTAGGGTTATTGGGAATCCCATCTTACAAGGGATGCAAGCTGAATTCTGCAAGGAGCATTTGACAGGCAGAATTCCCATGACTTGGTTAGGAGGACATTATGCAAAACAGAATGGATGGGTGTGTACTACCTTAGTTGAATAGTAGGTTCAACAAAAATTATATTATTTTTAGACATGCTGAAATTTTCGAAAATTATTTTCTTAAATTATTTTTTTTTGGTGAAGGAAAATGAAGCATATTTTGGAGTATTCGGGAATATTTTATTTGTCAAAATGAAATCTTTGAAAAAAATTTAAAATTCAGCAGAGACCCCCACAAACCTGCTATTCAACTAGGGTATGTACTAGAAAACATTAGCACAGGAACATCATGTCCACAAGCTAACAAAGGGGTGTGTCACACTGTGGCCTTGCCATTTACAGTATTAAGTATCTTAAGGAAAAAGAAGAATTAGGGAAACTCAAATATTTCAGCATGCAAAAATATAATCTTCAAAAAATCCTCTAAAAAAAACCAAAATTCTTCAAGATATTAGAACTCTATAACTAATCTCAAGTTTCAACACAAGCCAAAATATCATCTTTCAAAAATCCTCATATAAAAATAAACCTAAAAACCTATGGGCCAAAAAATCCCTTAAGCTACTATACTCTATACTAAATCTAAACACGATATCCTTGCCTTGGTAAGCAAGGCCAACAAAACCCAACAAAAAGTGTGATTCATATTAATGAGTTCATAGGTCTCTCACACATTTCATTTAAAATTTTTTTTTTGGTGAAGGAGCCACATTGATTGGCCCATGACCAAATTTTTTGGAACATTGGGCACTTCTCAATAGAAGCAGCTCTCTGGACCCCAGGTGCAAAATAGAAACAAATGTGCCCGAGTTTAGAGTACCTTTTCAGTTTATATACATGAGAGTTGGACTTTGGGCAAACCAAATGGGATAAAATTGAGGTGCTATTGGGAACATCTTTGGGGAAAAACTTGGGAACTTGGGGAGCCTGATAGATAGGTAAATGGCATAGGACAAGGCACATTTTGGGAAGTTCCTAACCCGTGGGCTTAACTGGTCACAAAGCATGAGTAAAACATTAGGTATCGTTATGTTGAAGTGGAGGCTTCTTCTGTTGAAGATCCCTCCACTCCACTCTTTAGGAGTGGGCCTAAGATCCATCCTCTTTTCTATGATGGATATTCATGAATATATGGTGACCTGCGAGATACGTTCGGAAATTTCATGGAGTGCTTGGCTTCTTCCGTGGAAGATCCCTCCACTCCACTCTTTAGGAGTGGGCCTAAGATCCATCCTCTTTTCTATGATGGATATTCGTGAATATATGGTGACCTCCGAAATACATGCGGAAATTTCATGGAGTGCTTACCGAATAGGTCAGTTTGGTAGGTAGGAAGTTTCTCGGAGTGCTTACTGAAATGGTCAGTTTTGGTAGGAAAAAAATAAAATTCAGATTGTTTTACAAGCAAGGTTTGGTGTGGAGGAACTTTCTTCTAGTGTTTTGTGAAAAAGGTTTTGGTAAGAAACAACTTGCGAGTGCATTACCAAAAAGGCTTTGGTTAGGGTTTGGTTGTGTTGCGGTATGACGAATGGATGGCTGTTTTGCAATTGACAATCATTGACACTAGCTGTGACAATTGTATACCATACCTAGTACCTTTGGGGTACTGCCTTGGCAGCTTCTACAAAAAAGACACTAATTATATTGTTTGTAGAAATGTTGAAACTTCTGGAAGAAAAAAATAAATCTTTTTTTTCTCAAATAATAAAGCTTTTGTGCAGGAAGATAGAGAATCTTATGAAATATTTAGCAATATTCTACTTTTTGACACCTAATGTCCAAAATTAATTCAACAAACGCGTGTTGAAACAGCAAGCTATCACTAGATACTATGGTTAGTATGTACTTCGTTAGATATGAGGAATTTTTTGATGTGGGGCAAGTTTCAAAACTCTGCAAGTTCATGATTTTGGAGTCTGCACAATAGAAGTTATCCCTGTAAGGTCAGGCGAATAGGGGGCGAGAATGGCCAGTTTCGGCATCAAATGGGTAACTGGGAATGAAAATTTTACAAAAGGAAATAACTGGGACCCAAACTAGTTTTTCCACCAATTTTGGTGGTAAACTGAGTTTCATCCTATCTTTCCTTTTTCCTGAGCGCCGCCACTGCTGCTACATATATACTTTCACTGCTCCTACCTGTACAACTACTATAATTACTCTCGAACCTTGTGCATTAAATGCTGAGTTTCAAACATTTCATACCCAGATTTCATCACTTTGCCGATATCACTGAAAGAGGGGATAGGGGGCCAAAGCACCTTTAGGGCGTGAAACCGAGGGTGACTTTACAGATAACTCTAATATCACTTGCAAGACTGTATGCAGATTCATCACTCTAGTCATCACAATTGCCTGCTACTCTTACTTTTCGCAAATTGACGTATTTGAGGTGGGTTGAGAGAGTCTTGTGATGGAACATTGTGTACTTGGATTTCCGTTGTCGGGGAAAGAGAGCTTAAAAAATGGGTTGCTCAAAATATTAAATTCTGGGCAATGATGTCGTGTCTTTCGCAGTTGGACAAAGTCCTCATGGTCTCTTGTTAGCTGCATCAGTTCTAATGGGTGTGTTGATTTGGTTTTTGACTTGAAGAAAGTTGTTTATTTTTTAACACACTGCTAATACTGATGATGCAGAGCTTTTCCATTCTCCTTTTTTTTGGAAATGCCACACAGTTGATATGAACTTGGACATTTGCATTGCCCACCCCCCTTCCTTTTTTTCCCCTGTTCTGGCTTCAAAAGGTTTCAGAGCTAAAAATTACTTCTGGGTGAGTTTATGGGATACAGGGCCAAGCAGACGGAGCTTGGGAAGAGATGGCGACAGTGCCCAAGGTAGCCCTGATTGTTGGAGTAACAGGAATAGTGGGCAACACACTTGCTGATCAGTTAGCTGAAGACAATGCTCCTGGAGGACCTTGGAAAGTGTATGGCTTGGCTCGCAGACCGAAACCTGACTGGTTGAATCAATCAAATCTGATATACATACAGTGCAATCTTCTGGAGCGGGAGCAAACTTTGACAAAGCTGTCCCCATTACATGATGTGACCCACATCTTTTATGTCACATGGGTTAACAGAGATACCGAGGAAGAGAGTTGTGAGGCAAATGGTGGCATGCTTCGCAACGTAGTTGATGGGTTACTGCCAAATGCAAAACAACTGCAGCATATTGTGTTACAAACTGGAGAGAAACACTATGCGGGCCCCTTTGAATATTTTGGCAAGCTTTCCATTCCATACTTACCTTTTCGAGAGGACTCTCCCAGGCTTCCATGCCCAAATTTCTACTACACACTGGAAGATATTGTGTTTGATACTGTGAAGCAGAAGCAGGGATTAACTTATTCAATACACCGACCCAATGTCATCTTTGGTTTTACTGCTGGTAGTTTGATGAATGTGGTGGGCACTCTGGCTGTGTATGCCAGCATCTGCAAATATGAGGGCAAGCCGCTCATCTTTCCTGGCAACCGTGTCTGTTGGGAACAATTTTTTGATGCATCAGATGCCAGTCTCATTGCAGAACAAGAGATTTGGGCATCTCTAGATCCCAAGGCAAAGAACCAAGCCTTCAACATCTCAAATGGTGATGTTTATACTTGGAAACGGCTCTGGTACCTCTTGGCGGAAACGTACGAGCTTCAAGTCCCAGAGTACAAAGGCGAGCCAACATCTCTGTCAGAAATGATGAAAGGCAAAGAACAAGTGTGGGACAAAATTGTGCAGGAAAATGGATTGCAACCACTCAAGCTCCTAGATCTTGTTGGCCAATGGTGGTTTGCTGATATCATTCTTAACCAGCCAATTGAAAATATGAGCAGCATGAACAAAAGCCGAGAGTATGGATTCTTGAGTTGGCGTGATAGTGAGAAATCCTTTGTGTCTGCCATTGAAAAAGCTAGGAAAAACAAATTGGTGTTGTGAGTTTAATAACATTCATATCATAATTTGCCACTAGGTTCAAATTGTTGAATGTATTAGAATTGTTGAATGCGTTCAGCTAGTAAATCAGTACTCATAATATTGATGTACTCATGGTTTTCTCTTCCACTTCAATAGAGACTTTCAAGTGGCTTGCATCTTAAGTATGTATTAGAATTGTTGAATGTGTTCAGCTAAGGAATCAGTACTCATAATATTGGTGAGCTCATGGTTTTCTCTTCCACTTCAATAGAGACTTTCAAGTGGCTTGCATGTTCAGTTGAGCAAGCGGTAGTAGCTTGTGTGTAAACCATATCCTTTGCCAATTGTTAATCTTCTCAAATGGCATGGATACCTTGAGACCGAGACTTTCAATATATATTGAAAATCATCATATATGGTTTTCCTTTTCATTTGAGTACAAGTAAACTCAAGCTTTTCGTACATCTTATTTTTTTGTGGGTGATTAATTTGAGAATTGAGAACATAGAGACTTCATGTCCAAAATGGTTATGTTCCAAGAACCATGTTGACTTGCAAGACAACCTAGTTGGGGTGGAGTTTGAGAACGCACCAAATCCCATGGACCATTGATTCACATCTTCTTTTGGTGGTAACTCCAAACAAGCGAAGGAAGAAATGCATTGAGGGAGAGGGAGGGGGGGGTTAAAGGGAAAAAGGGCCAAATGCTTAGACTGCCCAAGAATATTCATCTACATGTTCAAGAGTCAAACTACAACATGTGCAAATGCATGATATAGTGGATCACTTTTGGTGCCATAGTGTTGGTTTTTTAAAGTGGGCGTCATTACAATTGATACATTTTATTGTATGTGTTAAGATTTGTCAACAAGGATTCATTTAAAAGTATGTACATATTTGAATATGTATATAAGTCAATTTATTATTATGCCAAATGACAAAAATTACAATAGCTATGGACTTTTGAAGTTAAAACAACAAAATGTTGATTAAACAAAACTTGAACTATTATACTTTGATTAGGCTTAATTGTTGAATCTTAAACTTGTTAAAGAGTTGTTTTTAATTATGCAATATATTAAAAGATATATATAATTTTTATTTTTATTTATTTTATTTTATTTGCATGATGTCATATGAAAATATTGAGTTATGAACTTTTTTCAAGAAAATGTTTTTCAAAAGTTCATGGCATATAAAGATATATAATGATGTTGTCATGTTGTTCAACTGATTGAGAATTCAAACTTACTACTAAGGAACCTGCATTACCAAGATGTTTGTCTTGTATTTATTCCCAATCATACTTTTCAAAATGGTTAAGTCCACTTTAAATACTTTTATACCTAATCAATCCTCCTCATGGTTGTGCCACATGTTTTTATATTGAAGTGGTCTTGTGCCAACTTATCAATGGGGAATTTTTAAGTTCATTGTATTTCCCAATGTAAAGTGCCAGGGATGTGAAAGAATATAGATGTGGTCATGTAAAACCTATTGAAAAAGTCTTAGGATGTCCAAATTGCAATTTCAATTTTCAATTGACATGTAACATGTAAGAGGGGGAAGAATGGATGTTGAGGCAAGAGTTGGAATACTTGTTATAAGATTGTGTAACAATAGACATGAACGAATTAGGTGTTGGGATAATCCTTGTTGGGTGCATTCATGATCACAAGAGGGACAAGATATTCATTGTTTTAAAAACGATTAGGTTAGAATTGGGTGTGTGGGTTAGGGAATGTAATGCAACTTTTTGGATTCCCTAACATGGAATAAGGTTTGGGGCTATGCTTCCATAGCAATTTGGGGGATTGGCAAGCTTTGTTTATAATCATGTATTTTATAGCAATGTGTTAAGAGGATGAGGAGGAATCATATATTGTAAAGGAAGGAAGTTCCTTCCCCTGACTTCGTGCGTCCCGTCATCCGTCCCGTCATCCTCCCTCTGTCCATCCGTCCGGTCGTCCATGCGGATGGACACCCTGGAAGCTTCGAAGTTGCCGGCTGCACGCCATCCCTCTGCTGAGTCTGACACTGCAAATTTCTACCCACCAAGAATGGGAACGAAATAAACCAAGAATGAAATAATAATAATTTAAGATGATGATGTTGTTGTTGCAGAAATGTTGCAAGTTAGTCAATAGCACCTGGGTGTTTAACCCATATGCTTTGCCCAAAGTTCAAACTCCCTTATAAATAAACTATAATCGAAGGGTGCACATTTGTTTCTATTTTGCAACTGGGGGTCCAAAGAGGTACTTCTATTGGGGGCATGCCCCAAAGTTCCAATACAATTGCAGGTGGGCCAATCAATATGGCTCCATTAAAATAAATAAAAAAGTTGTGAGGGCACCCATGATGTAATTAATATGAATCACACTATGACATTCCTAAGAATACCCTAGCTATTCACCTCTTTTATTAATTAGATGAGGTGCCTCCCAATTTTGTTGTTTTTTTTTCACAATGAACCAATTTGATTGGCCCATCACACAAAAAAATGAAACTATGGAGGCTCCCCAA